>Ga0182016_10001552_pt1 | contig 27974 bp, 30 predicted proteins | sample 712S2MmetaG_FD_120491 | JGI IMG/M metagenome (GOLD analysis project Ga0182016, IMG submission 120491) | Permafrost microbial communities from Stordalen Mire, Sweden - 712S2M metaG | ecosystem: Environmental > Terrestrial > Soil > Wetlands > Permafrost | place: Sweden: Stordalen | collected...
AGATCCAGGTGTCGGTGGCGGCGGTGGTCACCGAGGTGCTGCCCAACGGCAATCTCGTCATCAGCGGCTCGCAGGAGGTGCGGGTCAACTACGAGCTGCGCCAGCTTACGGTCGCCGGCATCGTGCGACCCACCGACATCTCGCGCGCCAACACCGTCTCCTACGACCGCGTCGCCGAAGCGCGCATCTCTTACGGCGGTCGCGGCCGCCTGAACGACGTGCAGCAGCCGAACTGGGGTCAGCAGATTTGGGACTCCATCAAACCCTACTGAAGATAGCGCCATGGCCGCCGAACCCGAACTCCCCGATCTGACGCCCGGCGAAGCGCCGCCGCCGGCGCAACCGGTCGCCTCCGGCGCGCCGTCGCTGATGCAGACGATCCTCGCCACCGTCGTGGTCACCGTGATGGCCGGCGGAATGGGCGCGCTGTTCGCCGTGCCCGCGCCGTCGGTGCCGACGCCCGCAGCCAACAGCGAGCCGACGCCCGGCGGCGTCGTCCCCGCCGCCTCGGGGCTGTTCGAAATGCCGCCGATCGTCACCAATCTCGGCTCGCCGAAAGATACCTGGATCCGGCTCGAGGCGGCGATCGTGTTCGACGCCAAGTCGGTCGAACATCCCGAGACGCTGGCCGAGGAGATCGCCGGCGACGAACTGGCGTACCTGCGCACCGTCACGCTGGCGCAGGTCGAAGGCCCGGTCGGGCTCGAGAACATCCGCCAGGATCTCAACGAGCGCGCGGCGATCCGCTCCGGCGGCAAGGTCGGCGAGCTCGTCATCCGCACGCTGGTGGTGCAATGAGGCGCCTCGCCCTGGGGGCGCTGGCGCTCGGCCTGAGCGCAGGCGCGGCCGCCGCCCAGACTGTCGATCTCGGCCAGCTCATCCCCAACGGCGGCGCGACGGCGACGGCGCGCATCATCCAGATGGCGGCGGTGCTGACCGTGCTGTCGGTCGCGCCGGGCCTGCTGATCATGGTGACGAGCTTCACCCGCTTCACCGTGGCGCTGTCGTTCCTGCGCAGTGGCCTCGGGCTGCAGAGCGCCCCGGCCAACCTGGTGCTGATCAGCCTGTCGCTGTTCATGACCTTCTTCGTCATGGCCCCGACCTTCGACAAGGCTTGGCATGACGGCCTGCAGCCGCTGATGGACAACACGATCTCGCAGGAACAGGCGTTTGGCGCGATCACCGGGCCGTTCCGCGATTTCATGCTCTCCCAGGTTCGCGAGAAGGACATCGCGCTGTTCGAGGAACTGTCGCGTGGCCGATTCGAGGTCTCGGACCGCTCCAAGGTCGATCTGCGCATCCTGATCCCGGCCTTCATGATCTCCGAGCTCAGACGCGGCTTCGAGATCGGCTTCCTGATCGTCCTGCCGTTCCTGGTCATCGACATGATCGTCGCGGCGCTCACCATGTCGATGGGCATGATGATGTTGCCGCCGTCGGTGATCTCGCTGCCGGTCAAGATCCTGTTCTTCGTGCTGGTCGACGGCTGGAATCTGCTGGTCGGCAGCCTGGTGCGTTCCGTGAGCTGAAAGGCGGCAATCAGCCTCGCGCAAGGGTGTCATCGTTTAGTGACGTTGCAGCGCCGCAAGGAGAGCGACCGATGAGTCTGATGGGCACCGCCGTGTCCGGCATGATGGCCAATTCGAATTGGCTGTCGAACATTTCCCAGAACGTGTCCAACGCCAGCACCACCGGCTACAAGGACATCGACACCGAATTTTCCACGGTCGTCGACCAGGTCGGCAACTCCAGCTCGGCGGCCGGCGGCGTCACCACGACCGCAGCGGCGATGAACACGCAGCAGGGCTCGATAGTCGGCACGACGACCTCCACCGACCTCGCTATCAAAGGCGACGGCTATTTCATCGTCTCCGATGCCGCCGGCGACATCTATCTCACCCGCAACGGCTCGTTCACCCCCGACTCCGAGGGCAACCTCGTCAACTCGGCCGGCTATTACCTGATGGGCTACGACGTCCAGGGCGGCCAGGCGGCGGGCACTTCGAACTCGCTCGCCGGCCTGGTGAAGGTCAACACCACCTCCTCGGGCGAAGCGGCGACGGCGACCAGCTCCGGCACCCTGGCGGTCAACCTGCCTTCGAGCGACGCGACCGCCACCGATCCAACCACTCCGGACACCTCGCTGGTCGTCTACGACAACCTCGGCGCAGCGCACACGATCGACCTCACCTACACCTATACGAGCACGACCGGCACTAGCAGCGACCCCGTCTACAATTGGACGGTGTCCATGAATGATGAAACAGACGACGTATCTCTCGGGACATCCACGCTGAGCTTCAACTCGAGCGGCGACCTCACCAGCGGCTCCCCCCTGACATTCACCGTTCCGAACGGCGGGAGCGTGAGCCTCGACGTCAGCAACACGACGCAGCTCGCCAGCAGTTTCGCCGTGAACCAGGCGACGGCGAACGGCAACGCGCCGAGCTCGCTGACCGGGGTCACTATCAGCGCCGATGGGACGCTCGATTTCCAGTACAGCAACGGCGTGTCGAGCCCCGGCTACGACATTCCGCTGGCGACGGTCGCCAGCGAGGACAATCTCACCTCGATCAACGGCAACGCCTTCCAGGCCAACCAGAACTCCGGCACGGTACGCGTCGGCACCGCCGGCACCGGCGGCCTCGGCACGGTTGCGTCCTCGTCGCTGGAGGATTCGACCGTCGACCTCGCCACCGAGCTGACCAACATGATCCAGGCGCAGAGCGCCTACCAGGCCAACTCCAAGGTCTTCCAGAGCGGCGCCGATCTGCTCGACATCCTCAACAATCTCAAGTCGTAGCGCGTGTTCCGCCCCTGAGGCAAAGCGATGAGTCTGTCGACCGCCCTGAACATCGTCAACTCCGCGTTCGTCAGCAACGCGGCGCAGTCGGCGGTCGTCTCGAGCAACATCTCGAACGCCAGCACGAAGGGCTATTCGCGCGAGATCGCCAACGTCGTCACGACCTACTCGGGCAGCTCGGAAGTCGCCTCGGTGACGCGCGAGGCCAACGCCGCGCTGCTCGAACAGGTAAACACGTCGACCTCGCAGGCCGCCTACCAGCAGGCGCTGTCGAACGGCCTGACGACCCTGGCCAATACGGTGAGCGACAGTTCGTCGGCGACCTCTTCGTCCGGCGCCGCCGCCAACGGCAATTCGCCGTCGGCGATGCTAGCCAATCTGCAGAGCGCGCTGGCAACTTACGACGCCTCGCCGAGCAGCGCTTCGGCGGGGCAGGGGGTAGTGACCGCCGCGCAGGATCTCGCGAGCTCGCTGAACACCGGCGCCGCGGCGGTGTCGAGCGTGCGCGAGCAGGCCGATTCCGACATGGCCTCGGCGGTCGGCACCATCAACTCGCTGCTGACTCAGTTCACGTCGGTCAACGCGACCATCGTCTCGGGAACCGCGACGGGAGCCGACGTCTCCTCCGCCGAAGATACACGCGACAGCATCCTCACCCAACTGGCGCAGCAAGTGGGCGTATCGACTGTCGCCAATTCCGACGGCTCGATGTCGATCTACACCGACAGCGGCGTGACGCTGTTCCAGGGCGGCGCAGCCCGCACCGTCAGTTTCACCCCGACGGCGACTTATACCGACGGCACGACCGGAAACGCGGTGACGGTCGACGGCGTGCCGATCACCGGCGCCTCGTCCCCCATGGCTGTGCAGTCGGGCGCGTTGGCGGGCCTCGCCAATCTGCGCGACGTGGTCGCGCCTCAATATGGCGCACAACTCGACCAGGTCGCCCAAGGCCTCATCAGCGCGTTCTCCGAAAGCGACCAAACTGGCGGAACCGCACCGACCCTTCCCGGCCTGTTCACCTATGCCGGCGCAACCGACGTTCCGTCGACCTCGGCGGCGACCGGGCTCGCCTCGGAGATCGAGATCAACGCCAACGTCGATCCGTCGCAGGGCGGGGACGTCGACGAACTGCGCGACGGCGGCATGAACGGATCCGCCTACGTATACAACACGACCGGCGCGTCGAGCTACACCGGCCGCATCGATCAGATGACCAGCGCCTTGACGACCGCCCAGTCGTTCGACGCCTCCGCCGGTCTGGGGACTTCGGCGAGTCTCGGCGACTACGCCAGCGCCTCAGTCAGCTGGCTGCAGGGCCAGAATCAGCAGGCGAGCAACCAGCTCGACTATCAGAATTCTCTCGTCAGCCAAGCCACGACCGCGTTGTCGAATGGGACCGGAGTCAATCTCGACACCGAGATGACCAACATGCTGAGCATCGAAAATTCGTACACGACGACCGCCAAGCTGCTGACGACGGTCAATTCGATGTTCACCTCCCTGCTCAACGCTGTGTGACGAAGATGAGCTCTGCGATCGTCTCCACCTATGCGCTCGGGCAGGCGACGCTGTCGAGCATGGCGCGCTCGCAGACGGAGCTGGCCCAGCTCACCACGGAGTCGAGCAGCGGCCAGTACGCCGACCTCGGCCTGCAGCTCGGCGAACAGTCCGGCTACGAACTGTCGCTGCGTAACCAGACCAATCTGCTGCAATCGCTCACCACCGCCAACAGCCTCACCGTCACCGATCTCGAGACGGCGCAATCGTCGATCGACGACATTCGCACCACCGCCAACTCCACGTTGTCGACGCTGACCTCGCTGACCGCCGGCGGCAGCAACGCCGCGAACACCCTGGCGAACACCGGGACCAACGCGCTGCAGTCGCTGATCGCCGGAATGAACACGAGCTCCAACGGACAGTACGTGTTCGGCGGAATCAACAGCGGCGTCGCGCCGATCGCCGACTATTTCTCGACTTCGACATCGGCGGCCAAGAGCGCGATCGACGCAGCGTTCACCAGCACGTTCGGGTTCTCGCCGACCTCGTCGAGCGCGTCGACGATTTCCGCGTCGGACATGACGAACTTCATCAACGGGACATTTTCATCGCTGTTCAGCGGCTCGAGTTGGACGACCGACTGGTCCTCCGCGTCAGACACCAACGTCACGACCGAGATCGCTCCGGGCGAATCGGCGACCACGTCGACCAACGCCAACCAGGCCGGCTTCCAGCAGCTCGCCGAGGCCTACGCGATGCTGAGCGAATTCGGCGGTTCGTCGCTGAGCACCGCGACGCAGCAGGCGGTGATTACCTCCGCGAGCTCGCTGATCAGCCAGGGAGTCACCTCTCTGACGGCGACCGAATCGACGCTCGGCACGGCGCAGACGAGCGTCACCGACGCGTCGACCACGATGTCGAATCAATTGACGATCCTGCAAACGCAGATCGGCAACCTCGATAATGTCGACTCCAGCACCGTCGCCACCCAGATCAATTCGCTGCAGACGCAGCTCGAAACCGCTTACGAACTCACCGCTCAGCTGCAGAAGCTGAGTCTTGCTCAATACCTTCCCACCTCGTGACGCTGGATACCCCAATGTACGAATTTTCATACAACGAAGTCGTCGACGACTCCCGCGAGGTGATGCGCGCGCGGGAGCGCGACGCGATGGATCGCGTCATCGCCATGCTGCGCACCGCGCGCGACCGGGGCGCGAGTTCGCGCGAGGCGGTCGAGGCGATCTTCTACTTGCGCCGCCTGTGGGCGATCTTTCTCGACGACCTGAGGAATCCCGAAAACGAGCTCCCGGAGCAGCTGCGCGGCGGCATCGTTTCGATCGGTTACTGGATGAACCGGGAAATCGACCGCTTTCGCACGGGTCAGACTGGCGATCTGACGCCGATGATCGAGATCAACGAGATCATCCGCGATGGACTGAAGTGAGGAAACGATGAACATCACGCTTCGCGCAGGGGAGCGCCTCTACATCAACGGGGCCGTCATCCGCGTCGACCGCAAGGCGACGATCGAGCTCCTCAACGACGTCACCTTCCTGCTCGAGAACCATGTCATGCAGGCGGATCAGGCAAACACTCCGCTCAGGCAGATCTATTTCGCTGTGCAGGTGATGCTGATGGATCCGAGCGCGACGACTGCGGCGACGACGTTGTCGCGCCGACTGATCGAGTCGGCGCTGCAGGCGTTCGTGAGCCCGGCGATCGTCGCCGGCCTGCGGACGATTTCCGGACAGATCGACCGCGGCCGCAATTTCGAGGCGCTGAAGGCGCTGCGGGCGCTGTTCGCGATCGAAGAGAAGGAAATGTACCCAAACGGCAAACCGATCGAGACGTCGGAAGCCGCCTGAAAGGAACGACCATGAGCACCGTCGCAGCCACTTCTTCGGTCACCTCGACCACCAACAGTTCATCGAGCTCGTCCACGTCGAGCAGCACAGCGACCAATTCGCTCAGCTACAACGATTTTCTCACCATGCTGCTGGCCGAGATGAAAAACCAGGATCCGACCCAGCCGATGGATGCGTCCCAGATGGTCAGCCAGCTGGCGACCATCTCGCAGGTCGGCCAGGCGGTGCAGACCAATACGACGCTCTCGTCGCTGCTGACGAGTTCGCAGTTGACCCAGGCCGAGATCGGGGTCGGGGAAACGATTTCGGGTCCGGACGCGACCACCGGCACGGGGACGGATTCGGGCACGATCACTTCGGTGTCGGTGACGTCGTCGGGCTCGACGGCCAAGCTGAGCAGCGGAGACTCGGTGACCCTCGGCGACGGCGTGACGGTGCAATGAACGAGGCTGACGCGCTCGACATCATCCAGTCGGCGTTGTGGCTGGTGATCGTTGGCGCCGGGCCGGCGATCGGCGCCGCGATGGTGGTCGGCGTGGCGATCGCGCTGTTGCAGGCGCTGACCCAGGTCCAGGAAATGACCCTGACCTTCGTGCCGAAGATCGTCGCGGTCTTCCTCGTCGTCAGCCTGACCGGATCGTTCATCGGCGGGCAATTCTATCTCTTCACCGAAAACATCTACGGGCGCATCGAGCACGGCTTCGACCGCTGAGCCAGCGCCGGCGTCCGCGAGCCGGCCTCGGCGCCGTGGCGGCGAGACTGGCGCAAGCTTCGCCGCCCATGGTCGTCGGCGCAGCGTTGCGGAGACCCGGATATGTCGTTGACGGCGGCGGCCAGCGAACCAGCAGTCGGCCGCGGAGGCAAGGATGTCGCCTTCGCGGTCTGCATCGTCCTGATCCTGTGTCTGTTCTTCCTGCCGGTCCCGGCGATGATGATCGACCTCGGCCTGGCGCTGTCGATCGCACTGTCGGTGTTGATCCTGATGGTCGCCCTATGGATCAACAAGCCGCTCGAATTCTCCGCTTTTCCCACCGTTCTGCTGGTCGCGACGATCCTGCGGCTGGCGCTCAACATCTCGACGACGCGGCTGATCCTCGCCCATGGCGCGACCGGCATCACCGCCGCCGGCTACGTCATCGGCGGCTTCGCCAGCCTGGTGATGAGCGGTGACTTCGTCATCGGCATCATCGTCTTCCTCATTCTCGTCATCATCAATTTTCTCGTCATCACCAAGGGCGCGACCCGCATTGCCGAGGTCGGCGCGCGCTTCACCCTCGACGCGATCCCCGGCAAGCAGATGGCGATCGACGCCGATCTGTCGGCGGGCCTGATCGATGAGAAGGTCGCCCAGCAGCGCCGCCGCGAGCTAGAGGAGGAGAGCGCCTTCTTCGGCTCGATGGACGGCGCCTCGAAGTTCGTTCGCGGCGACGCCATCGCTGGACTGATCATCCTCGCGGTCAACATTTTCGGCGGCATCGTCATTGGCGTCACCCGGCACGGGCTCGGGCTTTCCGCCGCAGCGGACGTCTTCACCAGGCTCTCGGTCGGCGACGGCTTGGTGTCGCAGATCCCGGCGCTGATCATCTCGCTCGCCGCCGGCTTGCTGGTCGCCAAAGGCGGCACGCGCGGCTCGGCCGACAAGGCGGTGCTAGGCCAGCTCAGCGGCTACCCGACTGCGCTGTTCATGGCGGCGCTGATGATGTTTGTGCTCGGCGTCGTTCCGGGGCTGCCGTTCCTGCCCTTCGCCACGCTCGGCGGGTTGATGGCGTTCGTCGGCGTGGCGATTCCGCAGCGCCAGGCCAAGGAGCGCGCGGTCGTAGCGGCGACGGAGGCCGCGCGCGACGAGAAGGCGCGGGCCGAACAGCGCGGCTCGATCCGGGAGCAGCTGAAGTCGGCGGAGATCGAGCTTTGCCTCAGCAAGGAGCTGACCGCGACGCTGCTGCCGCAGTACGACGAGATCGCCTCGCGCGTCGCCAAGATGCGGCGCAAATTCGCGCGCCAGTACGGCTTCGTCGTCCCGGAGATCAAGCTCACCGACGACATCCGGGCGCCGGCGAAGACCTATCAGATTCGCATTCATGGCACCGTCGTCGCCACCCAGGAGCTGAAGACCCACGAATTCCTGGTCATTGTCGGCGACGGCCGCCGCCCCAATGTCCCCGGCGACGAGGTGCGCGAGCCCGCCTTCGGCATGAAGGCGATGTCGATTTCGCAGGCTTATCTCAAGGACGTCAAGCGTGAGGGCTTCAAGCCGATCGACCCGGTGTCGATCCTGCTGACCCACCTCAGCGAGGTGATCCACAGCAATCTCGCGCAATTGCTGTCCTACAAGGACATGCGCGCGCTGCTCGATCGGCTCGAACCGGAATACAAGCGGCTGGTCGACGAACTCAGCCCGTCGCAGATCTCCTATTCCGGCCTGCAGGCGGTGCTGAAACTGCTGCTTGCCGAGCGGGTGTCGATCCGCAATCTCAGCCTCATCCTCGAGGCGATCGCCGAGGTCGCGCCGCACGTGCGGCGGCCGGAGCAGATCGTCGAGCACGTGCGCGTGCGCCTCGCGCAGCAGATCTGCGGCGAGATCCAGGACGACGGCGTGCTGAGAGTGCTGAGGCTCGGCAACCGCTGGGACATGGTTTTCCACCAGAGCCTCAAGCGCGACGCCAAGGGCGAAATCGTCGAGTTCGACATCGACCCGCGCCTGATGGAGCAGTTCGCCACCGAGTCCTCTGCGGCGATCCGCAAACGCATGGAGGACAAGCACCTCTTTGCGCTGGTGACGACTGCGGAGACGCGATCCTACGTGCGCATGATCATCGAGCGGATGTTCCCGACCCTGCCGGTGCTGTCGCAGCTCGAGATCGCGCGCGGCTTCGAGGTCAAGTCGCTGGGCGCGATTTCCTAGTGGACGCGAACGGCGACATCGCCCGCCTGTTCGATCCCAACCTGACATTGGCGGTGTTCGTGCTGTTCTGTCGCATCGGCGGCTGCCTGATGCTGATGCCGGGCTGGGCGAACGCCCAGATCCCGATGCAGGTGCGGTTGTTCGTCGCCGTGGCGACGACGCTGGCGCTGACGCCGGCGTTGATCGACCAGGCCCCGCTGCGGTCGCTGAGCGCCGACCCGCTGCCGGCGCTGCGCCTGATCGTGGTCGAGAGCGCGATCGGCGCGACCATCGGCGTGCTCGGCCGGCTGATGTTTCTGGCGCTGGAGACGATGGCGGTCGGCGCGTCGGCCATGCTCGGCCTCGCCAATCCGTTCGGCGTCGAGATCGAGCCCGACGCCATGTTGCCGCCGCTCGCCACCTTGGTGGTTCTCTCCGCGACGGCGTTGATCTTCATCACCGACGCGCATTGGGAGGTGCTGCGCGGCCTCGTCGCGTCCTACCGCGCCATTCCGATGGGCGCCGACTTCGACCCCGGCTATTCGCTCAGGCAGGTTGCCGACATGCTCGCCGAATCATTCCGCATCGCGCTGCGCGTCATGTCGCCGTTTTTCCTCTATGCGATCACCGTCAACCTGGCGATGAGCCTCATCAGCCGTCTGACGCCGCAGATCGCGATCTTCTATGTCGCGACGCCGTTCATCGTCGCCGGCGGCCTGCTGCTGCTCTATTTCACCGCCCGACCTATGCTCGGCGAATTCATGGCGGCGTTCGCCGCCTGGCTGGCGACTGGCTGAACGATGAAGCGGCGGCTCGAAACCCTGGCGCGGATCGGCAAGCTGCAGCGGCAGCTTCACGACCTTGCGGCGTGGCGGCTGGCGCAGATCGGGCAGCGGCGCGACGGACTCGCCGAAGACGAACAGGCGACCTGGCGGGCGGTCGGCGAGGGGCTCGCCGCCTATGGTCCGCTGGCCGAAGTGGCGATGGGGCGCATCCGCCGGCTCGAGGCCGAGATCGCCGCCGCCGACGCGGCCTACGCCGCTCAGTCGCGCGAGGCGCTCAAGGAAGGCGCGCGCGCCAAGCTCGCCGAACGCGCGCACGATGATCTCGAGGGCAAATTTCGCGACCAGCAGCAGCGGCGCGAACTCGCCGAGCTGATCGAGCGCACCCTCGGCAAGCCGCCGTCAAGCTCGGCGTAAGCCTGCGGGCGGAAGGTCGCCGCCAGCTACACCCACGGGGAACCCATGGCCATCGACGCTTCCTCGGACATCGTGCTGGAGGTCGCCAAGGCCGCCGACCCGGCGCGCGCCGCCGCCGTCGCGCAGCGGCTCAACGCGCTCGGCGCCGCGGCAGGCGCGAACGCCACCGACTTTGCCGACACGCTTGCCGCGACTGCGCCCGCGGCGGCGAACGGGCCGTCGGCCGCCGACGCGCGCGCGCGCTTCGCCGCCGAGGCGGCGACGGCGGCCGGCGCCGTCGACGAAAAGGCCGCCAAGGTCCAGACCAATTTCGAGGCGGTGATGCTCAACAGCTTCGTCAGCGAGATGCTGCCGAAGGACGCGAGCTCGATCTTCGGCCAGGGGCTCGCCGGCGACATGTGGAAGTCGATGCTCGCCGATCAGGTGTCGCGGCAGATCGCCAAGTCCGACGCGCTCGGCATCGCCAAGCGTCTGTTTGCCAGCCATCCGCTCGGCGCCGCCTCCGAGGCGCTCGAAGAAGTGCGGCGCGCCGACTCCGCCGCGACCGCCGCCACCGCGCAGATGAGCGCCAATTCGCTGGCGCTGCCGAGCGGCGCCGACGTCGACAGCGGCGCGGTCCTGTTCGCCGGCGAGAAGCGCTCGTGAGCGCCGTCCTGAAGTTTGCGTCCAACGGCCGTCCGCAGTCGCCGGCGGCGATGATCCTGCCGGCGATCGAGCGCATCAATCTGGCGCTCGAGGAGGAAAGTCAGGCGATCGCGCGGCGCGGGCCGGTCGATTACGACGCGTTCAATCGCCGCAAGAGCCAAGGCCTGCTCGAGCTCAATCGGCTGGCGCCGAGTGTCGCCGGCCAGCGGCTCGGCCCGGTCCTCGCCGCCGCGCTCGGCGACCTGCAGACGCGGCTCGAAACCAACCGCCGCCTGCTCAGCACGCAATTGACCGCGGCGCGCGCGGTCTCGAACATCATCACGCAGGCGATCCGCGACAGCCAGTCCGACGGGACCTATTCGGATCGCTACTGGGACGACCAATGATCCGCATCATCATGATCGGATTCTGGGCCTGCCTGACGACGCTTGCGGCGGGCTACGCGACGACGCATTTCCGCGCTGAGGCGGCCCATCCCGCCGCCGTCGAGGCCAAGACGCCGAAGGAGCTCAAGAAGACCAAGGAGTTCAACGTCCCGAAGATCCGCGACGGCGCGGTCAAGGGCTACATCGTCGCGCAGCTCTCCTATGTCGTCGACAACGCCGCGGCGGCGAAGGCGCCGCTTCCGCCCGACGCCTTCATCGTCGACGAAGCGTTCCGCTACCTCTACGACGATCCGACGATCGACTTCGACCACCTTGAGCAATTCGATCTCAAGAAGATGACCGCGTCGCTGATCAAGTCCGTCAACGCCCGGCTCGGCGCCGACGTGATCACCGACATCGGCATCCAGGAATTCACTTTCCTCACCGTCTCCCAGGCCAAAGCGCGGCTGTGAAGTCGGTTCAGGCGGTCGCCGCGCGCGGCGGCGACGTCCCGGCCAGGACGAAATGCCCGCCCCCTTCGCTCGACCGGGCGGCGCGTTCGGGGAAGAAGCGCGCCACAATTTCGTTGGGATCGAGGTCTTCGATGCTGCGAAAGCCGAACGCGCGCAGCTTTTCGTGCAGCGCGGGCGTCGCGAAGAAGGTCCGCAACGGCTCGCCGGCGGCCTCCGCTCGCGCCCTGACGATTTCATGCACTCGGCGCCGGCCTCCCCCGGCGATCGGGGCCGCCATACTGGAATAGTCGAACACGACTTCGCTTCCGCCCGCCAAGGCGCCGATAAAGGCCAGGGTGGCGAAAATCGCCGGCTCGGTGAGATAGGGGACGACGCCGAGCCAGAGGAAGACGCTCGGCCGCCCGGCGTCGAACCCCGACGCCGCCAGCGCGTCCGCCAGGCTCTCGGTCTCGAAATCGCAAGCTGCGTAGACGACGTGCGACGGCGCGGCGATCGCTGCAGCTGCAAGGCGGCGGCGCTTCTCGGCCTGCGTCGCCGGATGGTCGACCTCGGTGACGCGCAACCCCTCGATCGGCTCGACGCGATAGGCGAACGTGTCGAGGCCGGCCCCGAGGACGACGATTTGCCGTATGCCGTGCGCGATCGCGCGTCGCGCCGCGTCTTCGGCGAAGCGGCTGCGCATGGCGACGTAGAAGCGCAACCCGCGCAAGGCCGGGTCGGCGCGCGCCTCGGCGACTGCGGCGTCCGCGTCCGGCCCCAGAATGCGCAGCGCCAGCGGGTCGTCGAACACGCGCGCGCCGTCGATGACCTGATGCGCGGCGCGACGCCCGGCGGCGCCGAGCGCGGTGCGGCTGAATTGTCCCTCTCGCATGGGGTGAGATTACCCCGAGCGCGCGCCGGCGTCGACGAGGGAGGCGCGGCGCAAACGCGCCACGCGGTCGAACGCGACCGCAGGAACCGGGTGGCGGCCGCGCCGCGCGGCTGATTGGGTGCGCTCCCGACAATTTGGAGTTCCCCATGGCTTTCCGCATCAGCGGGCTGTCGCCCGAACCTTTCCGGCGCCTGTTCGGATTGCGCGACGACGAGTTGGCCAGTCTCGGCGTCAAGCGCTATGTCGCCGACAAGCCGCAGGCCTTTCCCTGCCGGGTGGAGATGCGCGACGCCGCGCCGGGCGAGACCGTGCTGCTGCTCAACCACGTCTGCCAGCCGGCCGACACGCCCTATCGGGCCTCGCACGCGATCTTCGTGCGCGAAGGCGCCGCAGCCGCCTACGACCGGGTCGACGACGTGCCGGCGGTGATGCGCGCGCGGCTGCTGTCGCTGCGCGCCTTCGACGCCAGCGGCATGATGCTCGACGCCGACATCGTCGAGGGCGCCGCCGTCGAGCCGCTCATCGCCCGGCTGCTGGCCAACGCCGAGGTGAGCTACATCCACGCCCATTACGCCAAGCGAGGCTGCTATTCCGGCCGCATCGACCGGGCCTGACAACGGCGTGTCCCGACATTCCGCCACTTGCCTTTTCGCCCGCGCCCGCGCATAGGGCCGCTCGAACTTTCTTGAAGCGTTCCGTCGCTCGGCGGATGCGGCGCTCTTCCCTCTCCCCGCGCGCGGGGAGAAGGGACTCAGCGCGCCGCTGCCGTCATTCGAGCGCCGAACGTCAGCATTGGCGAGCGCGTCTCCATGGGCTTCAAATGCGGCATCGTCGGCCTGCCGAACGTCGGCAAATCGACGCTTTTCAACGCGCTCACCCAGACCGCGGCGGCTCAGGCGGCCAACTACCCGTTCTGCACCATCGAGCCCAACGTCGGCGACGTCGCCGTGCCCGATCCGCGGCTCACGACGCTCGCGGCGATCGCCAGCTCGAAGGAGATCATCCCGACCCGCCTGACCTTCGTCGACATCGCCGGCCTGGTGCGCGGCGCCTCGAAGGGCGAGGGGCTCGGCAACCAGTTCCTCGCCAACATCCGCGAATGCGACGCCATCGCCCATGTCGTGCGCTGCTTCGAGGACGGCGACGTCACCCATGTCGAGGGCCGCATCGATCCCCTGTCGGACATCGCCACGATCGAGACCGAGCTGATGCTCGCCGATCTCGAAGGCCTCGAGCGGCGGGTCGTCGCGATGGAAAAGAAGGCCAAGGGCGGCGACGCGGAGACGAAAGAGCTGCACGACCTCGCCGTGCGCAGCCTGGCCGAATTGCGCGAGGGCCGACCGGCGCGCGCCGCCGGGGTCAGCCGCGACCAGCACAGGCAATTCCAGTCGCTCGGCCTGCTGTCGTCGAAGCCCGTGCTCTATGTCTGCAACGTCGAGGAAGCCTCGGCCGACAAGGGCAACGCCTTCGCCGACAAGGTGGGCGAGGTCGCGGCCAAGGAGGGCGCGGCGGCGGTGGTGGTCTCGGCCAAGATCGAGAGCGAGATCGCGGTGCTGCCGCAGGCCGAGCAGAGGGACTATCTCGAGGCGGTCGGTCTCGCCGAACCCGGCCTCAACCGCGTCATTCGCGCCGGCTACGATCTGCTGCATCTCGTCACCTTCTTCACGGTCGGGCCGAAGGAATCGCGCGCCTGGACGGTCGAGAAGGGCGCGCGGGCGCCGCAGGCCGCCGGCGTCATCCACACCGACTTCGAGAAGGGCTTCATCCGCGCCGAGACGATCGCCTATGACGACTACGTCGCCCACAAGGGCGAGGCGGGCGCGCGCGAGGCGGGCAAGTTCCGGCTCGAGGGCAAGGACTACGTCGTCCAGGACGGCGATGTCCTGCACTTCCGCTTCGCCACCTGAGACGGACGTGATGGATCGGCTCTATTTCGAGGATTTTCCGCCGGGCGAGACGGCGGAATACGGCGATTACGCGGTGACCGCCGAAGAGATCATGACCTTCGCGCGCGCATTTGATCCGCAGCCGTTCCATCTCGACGAGGTCGCGGCGCGAGAGACGATGGCCGGCGGCCTGATCGCTTCCGGCTGGCACAGCGCAGCGATCATGATGCGCATCAATTGCGACGAGGTCTTCCTGCGCTCGAGCGCGCAGGGCTCGCCGGGCCTCGACTCGATCGACTGGCTCAAGCCGGTCAAGCCGGGCGACCGCCTGAGCGTGCGCCGCACGACGATCGGCGCGCGCGCGTCCCGCTCGCGTCCCGAAATCGGCCTGATCGAGATGCGGTTCGAGCTCCTCAATCAGGATCGCGAAGTCGTGCTGCGGCAGCAGGGGTCGGTGCTCTTTCGCCGCCGCCCCGACGGCGAGGCCGCGCGATGATCGGGTTGTGGTACGAGGACCACGCGGTCGGCCAGGCGGCGTCGCTCGGGTCGCATACTTTCACTCGCGATGAGATCGTCGCCTTCGCGCAGAAGTACGACCCACAGCCTTTTCACCTCGACGAGGCGGCGGCGGCGAAGTCGATCTTCGGCGGCCTCGTCGCGTCAGGCTGGCACACCGTCAGCGTGTCGATGCGGCTCCTGGTCGACGGACGCCGCGGGCAGCATCAGGCCGCGGCGGCGAAAGGCGAGGCGCCGCCGCCGCTCGGCCTCGGCCGCGGCGTGCGCGACCTGCGCTGGACGGCGCCGGTCAAGGTCGGCGATACGATCGCATATTCGTTGCGGGTCGAATCGATGCGCGAGATCCGGCGGCCGGGCTGGGGCCTGATCGGCATGCGCATTTCCGGCGTCAACCAGGGCGGGCGCGAGGTGTGCGCCTTCACGCTGTTCGGGCTGGCGGCGCGGCGGTCGGGCTAGCGCCGCCGCGCCGGATCTCAGGCGGCGAGCGAGGCGCTGACGGCCGCGCCGGTGGCGACCAGCCGGCGCAGGCTCACGCCGTCGATCTCGGCGGTCTCGTCGACTTCGAAGCGGACCTCGACCAGAGCGTCGGCGCCGTATTCCTCGGCTTCGCGGGTGAGCGCCAGCAGCAACGCGCGGCGGTCGGCGTCGGTCGCCGGCTCGTCGGCGGCGCGCCAGCGACCGAAAGCCTTGATCCGGCCGATCGAGCGGACGGCGCGGCCGCCTTCGAGCGCGTCGGTGAAACTGACTTGCATGGAAGACTCTTGGGCTGGATTCGTTGATCGGACAGTCTGCGCGGTCGACGTTTCGCTCGCCTTAACGCGGGCAATTCTCGGCAGGCGCGGTTGACGAAACGTCGTTACGGGACGCCCGCAGAAAAACGACAAAGAGCGGCGCCGGTGCGGCGCCGCTCTGGCGATTTCGTGGGTTAACCGGAATTAACCCCGTAGGGTTAACGCGGGATCAGCCTTGGGACGCCGCGGGCTCGGCTGCGTCCTTTTCCTTCTTTTCCAGGTCCTCGCCGGTCTGCTGGTCGACGACGCGCATCGAAAGCTTGACCTTGCCGCGGTCGTCGAAGCCCATCAGCTTGACCTTGACCTTGTCGCCTTCCTTGACGACGTCGGTGGTCTTGGCGACGCGGCCCTTGGCGAGCTGGGAAATGTGGACGAGGCCGTCCTTCGAGCCGAAGAAGTTGACGAAGGCGCCGAACTCCATCGTCTTGACCACGGTGCCGTCATAGATCGCGCCGACCTCCGGCTCGGCGGCGATGCCCTTGATCCAGTTGATCGCCGCCTTGATCTTGGCGCCGTCGGCGGAGGCGATCTTGACCGTGCCGTCGTCCTCGATGTTGATCTTGGCGCCGGTCTTCTCGACGATCTCGCGGATCACTTTGCCGCCGGTGCCGATCACTTCGCGGATCTTGTCGGTTGGGATCTTCATCGTTTCGATACGCGGCGCGAACTCGCCGAGCTCGGAGCGGGCGTCGGGCAGCGCCTTGTTCATCTCGCCCAGGATGTGCAGTCGCCCATCCTTCGCCTGAGCGAGGGCGACGCGCATGATCTCCTCGGTGATGCCGGCGATCTTGATGTCCATCTGTAGCGAGGTGACCCCCTCGGTGGTGCCGGCGACCTTGAAGTCCATGTCGCCGAGGTGGTCCTCGTCGCCGAGAATGTCGGACAGGACCGCGAAGCGGTCGCCTTCGAGAATAAGGCCCATGGCGATGCCGGCGGTCGGCCGCTTGAGCGGCACGCCCGCATCCATCAGCGCCAGCGATGAGCCGCACACCGTCGCCATCGACGACGAGCCGTTCGACTCGGTGATCTCCGACACGACGCGGATCGTGTAGGGGAACTCCGCCGAAGTCGGCAGCATCGGACGGATCGCGCGCCAGGCGAGCTTGCCGTGGCCGATCTCGCGCCGGCCGGGCGCGCCCATGCGCCCGGTCTCGCCGACCGAGTAGGGGGGGAAGTTGTAGTGGAGCAGGAACCGCTCCTTGTAGGTGCCCTCGAGCGAATCGACGTATTGCTCGTCCTCGCCGGTGCCGAGCGTCGCGACCACCAGAGCCTGGGTTTCGCCGCGGGTGAACAGCGCCGAGCCGTGGGTGCGCGGCAGCACGCCGACCTCGGCGAGGATCGGCCTCACCGTCGTCAGGTCGCGGCCGTCGATGCGGCGCTTGTGGTCGAGGATGTTCCAGCGCACGACTTTCGCCTGGGCGTCGTGTAACGCCTCGGCGACCGCCTCGGGGGTGAACTCGGGCGTGCCGCCCTCCGGCAGCAGCGCCGCCTTCACCTTGGCCTTGACCGCGTCGACGGCGGCGTAGCGCTCCTGCTTCTGGGTGATCGAATAGGCGGCGCGCAGGTCGGCTTCCGCCACGCCCAGCACCGCCTTCTCGACCGCCGACTTGTCGGCGAGGGCGAGGTCGCGCGGCTCCTTGGCCGCCTTTTCGGCGAGGCGGATGATCGCCGCGATCACTGGCTGGAAGGAGGCGTGGCCGGCCATCACCGCCTTCAGCATGATTTCTTCGGAGAGTTCCTTGGCCTCCGACTCGACCATCAGCACCGCGTCGGCGGTGCCGGCGACGATGAGATCGAGCGTGGACTCCTTCATCTCCTCGATCGTCGGGTTGGCCTTCGCTTCGCCGGCGAAGACGCCGACCCGCGCCGCGCCGACCGGACCCATGAACGGCACGCCCGACAGCGTCAGCGCCGCCGATGCGGCGATCAGCCCGAGCACGTCGGGGTCGGTCTCCATGTCGTGGCTGAGCACGGTGACGATCACCTGCGTGTCGCAGCGGAACCCGTCGGGAAACAGCGGCCGAATCGGCCGGTCGATCAGGCGCGAGGTCAGCGTTTCGCGGTCCGACATGCGGCCTTCGCGCTTGAGATAGCCGCCGGGAATGCGGCCGGCGGCGTAGGTCTTCTCCTGGTAGTGGACGGTCAGCGGGAAGAAGTCCTGGCCGGGTTTGGGCGCCTTGGCGGCGACGACGGTGGCGAGCACGGTCGTGTCGCCCCAGCTCGCCCACACGGCGCCGTCGGCCTGGCGGGCGACGCGGCCGGTTTCGAGTACGAGCTTGCGCCCGCCGTGCGTCAGTTCCTCGCGTTGGATTTCGAACATCATTTCATCCTTTGCATCGATGGAAAGGATGCGAGGCCGCTCGCCCTCTACGGGGGCTGCGAACGTGTCCGTCGTCGGCAAGACGGCGAGGGGCTGGTCCATTTTTCGCCAGCCCCTGGCGATCCTGCCGCAGAGCGTTCGGGAGAGAACGCCCATCGCTCGACGGGCCGTCGGACCTTCGCGGGGAAGGGCCGATTCGCAGCCAACGCGACGCGCGGCTGTCGCAATCCTGGTCAAACGGACGGCGACCCCATGCCGCCGCCCGGTTCTCTGTGGGCCGTCAGCGACGAATGCCGAGACGTTCGATCAGTGACTTGTAGCGCGCTTCGTCGTTCCTCTTGACGTAGTCGAGCAGCGTGCGCCGCTGCGACACCATCTTGAGAAGACCGCGGCGCGAATGGTTGTCCTTTACGTGGGCCTTGAAATGGTTGGTCAGGTTGGCGATGCGCTCGGTGAGGATCGCGACCTGAACTTCCGGCGAACCGGTGTCTCCGGCCTTCAACGCATAGTCTTTGATGAGCGCAGCCTTGCGCTCGGCAGTGATCGACATCGATCTGTCCTTTTGGCTGGCGGCGGAGAAAGCCCGCCGCGGATCGCATTTCGGCCGAGCCGGGATGTCGTCCAGGTCGGTCGTTTGGGCCCAGCGCCTTGGCGCCGAGTTGGCGGCTTATACAGGATTTTTGCGGCGACGCCAGCGGAATCGGGCCGGCCGGGACCCGAAATGACGCCCAGCCGACGGGATTCCGCCGCACGCGTCGCGCGCTGCGGTCTTGGCGCGCCTTATTGCCGATCGCCTCCGAAGCCTTCCCCTGACTCGTCGAATTCAGCAAGGCCGTGCTCGAGATGCGGAGCGAGCATCTTCGGATTGCGGAGCAGGTATTCGGCGGCCGACGGGCGATGCGCGTGCGCCTCGACGACGGCGCTCGCCCATTCTTCGCGGGTGAACACCCCGCGGCCGATCCAGGCGAGAGCGACGAGTTCACATTGTTCGTCTTCGGCCATCGCCTCAATGAAGATCGCGAGCTCGGCTTGCGCCTTGGCGCAAGGGGCGCCGCCGACCTTGACGGCCCCGCGGCCGGACGGGCCGGCTCGGCCCGCTTCAGGCTTTCCGTCTCCGTTCGCCAGTTCGCGCGCCTTCGTAATGACGTAGCTGATTTTCTCGGCGCTGATTTCGGGCATCGCGGCCGTCCTCCCACAGCAGCGCGACCTCGCTCGGGCGGCGCGCCTGCCGCTGAATCTCCACTGTACGCAGGAAACTATGCGCGCAATTTGGCATGGCGCAAACACGGACCGATTTTTCGCGCTGCATCGCCGCTTTGGACAAGCTATCCATGTGTATAATACGCGCCGCGCTCGTTGATCCGGCAGCGCCGATTGCCTCGCCGTCATCCGGGGGCTACAGCAGCCGCTCCGGATCAGGATTTTGTCGATGCGACCTTCCCAGCGCGCCGCCGATCAGCTTCGCAAAGTGACGTTCGAGCGCGGCGTCGCGCGCTACGCCGAGGGTTCGTGTCTGGTGCGCTTCGGCGACACGCACGTGCTGTGCGCGGCCTCGCTCGAGGACAAGCCGCCGCCGTGGCTGCGCGGCCAGGGGCGCGGCTGGGTCACCGCCGAATACGCCATGCTGCCGCGCGCGACCTCGACCCGCACCAAGCGCGAATCGTCGATGGGCAAAGTCTCCGGCCGCACCCACGAGATCCAGCGGCTGATCGGCCGCTCGCTGCGCGCGGTGGTCGACCTGCCCAAGCTCGGCGAACGGCAGATCACCATCGACTGCGACGTGCTGCAGGCGGACGGGGGCACCCGCACCGCGTCGATCACCGGCGCCTGGGTGGCGCTGGCCGATTGCCTCAAATGGATGACCCAGCGCTCGATCCTGCGCGACAATCCGATGAAAGACCATGTCGCCGCCGTCTCCTGCGGCGTGATCAAGGGCGAAGTGACGCTCGATCTCGACTACGCCGAGGATTCGACCGCCGAGACCGACGCCAATTTCGTGATGACCGGATCGGGCGGCCTGGTCGAAGTTCAAGGCTCGGCGGAAGGTGCGCCGTTCAGCGAGGCGGAGCTGATGAAAATGCTGGCGCTGGCGCGCGAGGCCATCGTCGAGATCGTCGCGCTGCAGAAGGCGGCGATCGCGTAGACTGCGGGCGCGGCCGCTGGCCGCGCCGCCGCGCTCGTCGCGCGCGGCTACAATGCGCCGTCCGCCCACGTCCGCAGAATGTAATGCGCGATCGCCATCGGCGCCGGCGCACTCAGGCTTTCGGGATGGCGCCTGTCGAACATCGCCATGACGTCGTCGCGCGTAAACCAGCGCGCGTCCTCGAGTTCGACGCCGTCGATGGCGATTTCGCGGCTCAGCGCGCGGGCGAAACAGCCGATCATCAGCGACGAGGGGAAGGGCCACGGCTGCGAGGCGAGATAGGCGACCTCGCCGCAGGCGATCCCCGCCTCTTCGTCAACCTCGCGCCGGACCGCCTCCTCGATCGTCTCGCCCGGTTCGACGAAGCCGGCGAGGCACGAATACATGCCCTTCGGCCAGCGCGACTGGCGGCCGAGCAGGCAGCGCCCGCCGTCGAGCACGAGCATGATGACGACCGGATCGGTGCGGGGAAAATGCTGCGCCTTGCAAACGTCGCATTCGCGCCGCCAGCCGGCCGCCGAGACGCGCGTGGCGTGGCCGCAATTGGGGCAGAAGCGGTGGCGCGCGTGCCAGCCGAGAATCGCCTTGGCTTGTCCGAGCGCGGCGAGCGCTTGCGCGCCGACCAGCCCCTGCGCGGCGATCGAGCGCAGGTCGGTCGGGCTGAGGTCGTCGCGGCCGGGAACGACCAGTTGGCGGCGGTCGAGAAAACCGTCGCTGTGATCGGCCACTTCTACGACCGCGCCTTCGGGCAGCAACGCCGCGAAGACCGGCGCGCCGTCGGCGTCGATTCCCAGCAGCGCCTCGAGTGGCGCGCCGCCGAGCTTCTCGATCTCGGCGACCGGGAAAAACGGGGCGACAGGCGCCTCGCCGCGCGGCAGGATCGGCATGTCGCGCGCGATCAGGATCGCCTTCGCGTCGGGCCGCGCCCGCAGCGAAGCGACATAGGCCGGGTCCTCGCGCCGCTCCGAAACGCGGTCGATCGGCGCGCCGTGGAAGCCGAACGCCGGCGCCCGCGCGACGGTCTTGAAAAAGGCGTCATTCATGCTTCGTCCCTCGTCCGGCCGGCGCTGGCCAAGCGCCGCAAAGCCGGCTTTAATCCGGTCGAATCGTTCGGATCGACAGTCTATCGGGAAAGCGGGCCGGATGGGTTTGACAATCACGAGACGCGGCGCGCTCAAGGGCTCGGCGGCGCTCGCCGCCTTGGCCGCGTTGGGACGGTCGCCCGCCCGCGCCGACGACTGGGTCGAGACCCACGGCCTGTCGTCGTTCGGCGATCTCGCGCTGCCGCCCGATTTCATGCATCTCGCCTACGTCAATCCGGATGCGCCGAAGGGCGGCCTGCTGTCGCTGCAGATCACCGCGACCTCGGGCAACCAGAACTTCGACACGTTCGACACGCTCAATATTTTCTCCAGGCGCGGCGACGGCGCGGCGGGCATGTCGGCCACGTTCGATTCGCTGATGAGCGGCAACGGCGACGAACCGGATTCTGTCTATGGCCTGCTCGCGCGCGCGGTCAGCGTCAGCCCGGACAATCTCGGCTACCGCTTCCGGCTTCGGCCCGAGGCGCGCTTCGCCGACGGCTCGAAGGTGACGGCGGCCGACGTCAAGTTTTCGCTCGACGTGCTCAAAGAGAAGGCGCACCCGACCTATTCGCAACTGCTGACCGAGGTCGACAACGTCGCCGCCGAGGCCGACGACGTCGTGCTGGTGCGCTTCGTCAAGCAGCGAACGCGCGACGCCCATCTCGTCGTCGCCGGCATGCCGATCTTCTCGGCCGCGTGGTGGAAGGGGCGCGACTTCGACGCTTCGACGCTCGAGGCGCCGCTCGGCTCCGGCGCCTACAGGGTCAAGACGTTCGAGCAGGGGCGCTTCATCGAGTTCGAACTGCGCGACGACTACTGGGCCAAGGACCTGCCGATCGCCGTCGGCCAGAACAATTTCCGCCGGCTGCGGTTCGAATATTACCGCGAGCGGCAAGTCGCGTTCCAGGCGTTCAAGGCCGGCGCGATCAACTACCACCAGGAGTTCACTTCGCGTGTATGGGCGACGGGCTACGATTTTCCCGCCCTCAACGAGGGCAAGGTGAAGAAGGAGTCGCTGCACAACGGCGCGCCGACCGGCTCGCAGGGCTGGTATTTCAACACCCGCCGCGAGCCGTTCAAGGACCCGCGCGTCCGCGAGGCGCTGGGTCTCTGTTTCGATTTCCAGTGGACGAACAAGAACGTGATGTATTCGTCCTACAAGCGCGTCGTCTCCTATTTCCAGAATTCGGCGATGGAGGCGGTCGGCCCGCCCGGCCCCGAAGAGCTGGCGATCCTCGAACCGCTGCGCGGCAAGGTTCCCGATTCCGTCTTCGGCGATCCTTACGTTCCGCCGGTCAGCGACGGCTCGGGCAGCGACCGCGCCCTGCTCAGGCAGGCCAACGAGATGCTGCTCGCCGCCGGCTGCGTGCGCGACGGCGGGGTGCTCAAACTGCCGAGCGGCAAGCCTTTCGAGATCGAGTTCCTCGATTCCTCCGACGCCTTGCAGCCGCACACTGCGCCCTATGAGCAGAACCTGCGCAAGCTCGGCATCGCCGCCCAGTCGCGCATCGTCGACGCCGCGCAGTACAAGAGCCGCACCGAGAACTTCGACTTCGACGTCGTGACGATGGCGTTCGGCGGCAGCGCGACGCCGGGCGCGGAACTGCACGTGTTCCTGAGCTCCAAGGCAGCCACGATGGAGGGCTCGCGCAACCTGTCGGGCGTCGCCGATCCGGTGGTCGACGCGCTGATCGAGAAGATCGTCCACGCTTCGACCCGCGACGAGCTCGACATCGCCTGCCGGGTGCTCGACCGGGTGCTGCGCGCCGCACATTACTGGGTTCCGATGTGGTACCTCGACCAATATTGGGTCGCGTATTGGGACGCGTTCTCGCGGCCGGCGATCCAGCCGAAGCTCGGCGTCGGCGCTCCCGACACCTGGTGGTGGGACGAAGACAAGGCGAAGAAGATTGGGCTGTAAGATGCGGCAATCGGCAGTCGGCAGTCGGCAGTCGAGGCTTGGAGAGCTTCTGGTGGCGCATTCTCGCTGGGCGTGGTCGCGACTGCCGACTGCCGACTGCCGACTGCCGTTCTGATGCTCGCCTACATCGCGCGCCGCCTGCTGCTGATGATCCCGACCGTCTTCGGCATCATGCTGGTCTCGTTCGCGATCGTGCAGTTCGTGCCGGGCGGGCCGGTTGAGCGCGCGATCGCGCAATTGCAGGGGACGGACCAGGGTTCGACGGCGAACTTCGGCGGCGGCGGCGGCCAGATCGGCGCCGGCGCCATAGCGCGCGCCGGCGGCGACATTTCCTCGCATTATCGCGGCGCGGAGGGGCTCGATCCAAAATTCATCAAGGAGCTGGAGAAGCAATACGGCTTCGACAAGCCGGCGCCGGAGCGCTTCTGGCTGCTGGTGCGAAACTACGCGACCTTCAATCTCGGCGAGAGCTACTACCGCGACGCGCCGGTCGTCGAGCTGATCAAGGAGAAGCTTCCGGTCTCGATGTCGCTCGGACTGTGGATGACGCTGCTCTCCTACGCGATCTCGATTCCGCTGGGCGTGCGCAAGGCCGTCAAGGACGGCTCGCGTTTCGACACCTGGACTTCGGCGCTGGTGATCTTCGGCTATGCGATTCCGAGTTTCCTGTTCGCGATCCTGCTGGTGGTGCTGTTCTGCGGCGGCTCGTTTTGGCAGGTCTTCCCCCTGCGCGGCCTGACCTCGGACAATTTCGCCGACCTCTCCTGGCCGCAGAAGATCCTCGATTATCTCTGGCACATCACGCTTCCGGTGGCGGCGCTGGTGCTCGGCTCGTTCGCCACCACGGCGCTGCTGACCAAGAACTCCTTCCTCGACGAGATCAAGAAGGCCTACGTGCAGACGGCGCGGATGAAGGGCCTGTCCGAGCGCCGCGTGCTTTATGGCCACGTATTCCGCAACGCGATGCTGATCGTCATCGCCGGTTTTCCCGGCGCTTTCATCAGCGCCTTCTTCACCGGCTCGCTGCTGATCGAGCAGGTGTTCTCGCTCGACGGGCTCGGTTATCTCTCCTACGATTCGCTGATCCAGCGCGACTATCCCGTCGTGCTCGGCACGCTTTACGTCTATGCGCTGCTCGGCATGGTCGTGAACCTCGTCTCCGACCTCACCTACACCTGGGTCGATCCGCGCATCGACTTCGAGACGCGCGAGGTGTGATGAGCGCGCGGCGCCACGCCACTGCCTCCGTCCTGGCCGCGCGCGCCCCTTCCCCCCTTGCGGGGGAAGGTGGCCGACGAAGTCGGCCGGATGAGGGGTCGCGCCGTCAGGCGCTCTCATCCGACAGACCGGAGCTTGGCGACAGTCGTCAATCGCCGTTGCTCCAAGAAGAAGACGCGCGTTGCGGCGCGACCCCTCATCCGTCGCCCCTGCGAGGCGACACCTTCCCCCGCAAGGGGGGAAGGATCGCCGCATGACCCTCGCGCCTCCCCAGCATACCCACGGCTGGCTCCGCCTCAGCCCGATGAACCGGCGGCGGCTCGACAATTTCCGCCGCAACCGGCGTGGGCTTTGGTCGTTCTGGATCTTTCTCGCGCTGTTCGTCGTGTCGCTCGGCGCCGAATTCGTCGCCAACGACCGGCCGCTGATCGCCTCCTACAAGGGCGAGTTGCTGTTCCCGGTGTTGGTCGACTATCCGGAGGAGAAGTTCGGCGGCTTCGAGGCGCGCACCGACTATCGCGATCCGACGATCGCTGGCGAAATCGAAGCGCACGGCTGGATGATCTGGCCGCCGATCCGCTTCGCCAATTCGACCACCAAGCTCGACCCGCCGACGCCGTTTCCCTCGCCGCCGACCTGGCTGCTGAGCGAAAAGCAGTGCCGCGCGGCGATCGTCGCCCACGCGCGCGGCGACGCGAAGGCGATCCCGCCCGGCGGCGGCTCGTGCCGCGACCTCGAGCCGGAATGGCTGGGAACCGACGCCGACGGCCACGACGTCGTCGCGCGGCTGATCTATGGCTTCCGCATCTCGGTGCTGTTCGGCTTCATTCTCGCCGGCGTTTCCTCGGCGATCGGCATCGCCGCAGGCGCGGTGCAGGGCTATTTCGGCGGCTGGCTCGACTTGACGATGCAGCGGCTGATCGAAGTCTGGTCGTCCCTGCCGCATCTCTACATCCTCATCATCCTGTCGGCGATCCTCACCCCCGGCTTCCTCGTCCTGCTGACGATCCTGCTGCTGTTTTCGTGGGTGAACCTGGTCTATCTCGTGCGCGCCGAGTTCCTGCGCGCGCGCAACTTCGAATACGTCAACGCCGCGCGCGCGCTCGGCCTCTCCAACGCCAAGATCATCGTCAAGCATGTTCTGCCCAACGCGATGGTGGCGACGCTGACGTTCCTGCCCTTCATCGTCAATTCGTCGATCAGCACGCTGACCTCGCTCGACTTCCTCGGCCTCGGCATGCCGCCCGGGTCGCCGTCGCTCGGCGAACTGCTGCTGGAGGGCAAGTCGAACCTGTCGGCGCCGTGGCTCGGTCTGTCGGCCTTCGCCGTCATCGCGCTGATGCTGTCGCTGCTGATCTTCGTCGGCGAAGCGGTGCGCGACGCCTTCGATCCGCGAAAGACCTTCACATGAGCGCGCCGCTGCTTTCCGTGCGCGACCTGTCGGTCGCCTTCCGCCAGGGCGACGAGACGCATGTCGTCGTCGACCGCGTGTCGTTCACGCTCGAGCGCGGCCAGGCGCTGGCGCTGGTCGGCGAATCGGGTTCGGGCAAGTCGGTGACCGCGCAGTCGATCGTCAAGCTGCTGCCCTATCCGGCGGCGAGCCACCCGTCGGGAGAGGTGTTGTTCAAAGGCCGCGACGTCTTGAAAATGACCGACGCGAGCTTACGCGAGATGCGCGGCGCTGGCGTGACGATGGTGTTTCAGGAGCCGATGACCTCGCTCAATCCGCTGCACACGATCGAGCGACAGGTCGGCGAGATCATCGCGTTGCACGGCGGCCGCGCCGCCTCGTCCCGCGACCGGGTGATCGCTTTGCTGACCGAAGTCGGCCTCGCCGATCCCGCTTCCCGCCTCGGCGCCTATCCGCACCAGCTCTCCGGCGGCCAGCGCCAACGCGTGATGATCGCGATGGCGCTCGCCAACCGTCCCGACCTGTTCATCGCCGACGAGCCGACGACCGCGCTCGACGTCACCATCCAGGCGCAGATCCTGGCGCTGCTCAAGGACCTGCAGGCCAAGCTGGGCATGGCGCTGCTGTTCATCACCCACGACCTCGGCATCGTGCGCAAGATCGCCGGCGACGTCGCGGTGATGCAGAAGGGCAGGATCGTCGAAGCGGGCAAGACCGCCGAGGTCTTCGACAATCCACAGCACCCGTACACCAAGATGCTGCTCGCCGCCGAGCCGAAGGGCGAAGCGCCGGCGCGCGACGCGACGGCCAAGCCGATCCTCGAGGCCAAGGACGTGCGCGTCTGGTTCCCGATCCGTCACGGCTTCATGCGCCGCACAATCGGCCACGTGAAGGCGGTCGACGGCGTGTCGCTGACGGTGCGCGAGGGCCAGACGGTCGGCGTGGTGGGCGAATCCGGATCGGGCAAGACGACGCTCGGCCTGGCGATCCTGCGCCTGATCCGCTCGCAAGGGACGATCGCCTATTGCGGCCGCGGCCTCAGCGGCCTGACCGTCAAGCAGATGCGGCCGCTCAGGCGCGACATGCAGATCGTCTTCCAGGATCCCTACGGTTCGCTGTCGCCGCGTCTGTCGGTCGCCGAGATCGTCGAGGAGGGGTTGATCGCGCAGAAGACGCGGCTCAACGCGGCCGAACGGCGCGAGGCGGTGGCGAAGGCGCTCGCCGACACCGGCGTCGATCCGGCGAGCATGGACCGCTACCCGCACGAATTCTCCGGCGGCCAGCGTCAGCGCGTCGCCATCGCCCGCGCGATGGCGCTCGATCCCAAGTTCGTCGTGCTCGACGAGCCGACGTCGGCGCTCGACATGTCGGTGCAAGCGCAGATCGTCGACCTGCTGCGCGACCTGCAGAAGCGCCGCGCGCTCGCCTATCTGTTCATCTCGCACGATCTCAAGGTCGTGCGCGCGCTGGCGAGCGAGATCGTCGTCATGCGCCACGGCGCGGTGGTCGAGAGCGGGCCGGCGCACGAGCTGTTCGCCGCGCCGAAGAGCGAGTACACACGGGCCCTGTTCGCCGCCGCCTTCGCCATGGAGGCGGAAGCGTCGGACGTCGTCAGCCAGTAGGGAAGGCGTTGTGGGCCGCGCGATCGTCATCGTCCTCGACTCGGTCGGCTGCGGCGGCGCGGCGGACGCGGCGGCCTATGGCGACGCCGGCGCCGACACGCTCGGCCACCTCGCAGCGGCCTGCGCGGCGGGCAAGGGCGATCGCGCCGCCTTGCGCGCCGGCCCGCTGAAGCTGCCCCATCTCGACGCGCTCGGCCTCGGCCTGGCGATGCGCGCCTCGAGCGGCGCCGCCACGCCGGGTTTCGCGCTTGCGTCGCCGCGCGGCCAATGGGGTTACGGGATCGAGACTTCGAACGGCAAGGACACGCCGTCCGGCCATTGGGAGATGGTCGGCACGCCGGTCGCGTTCGACTGGGGCTATTTCGCGCAGACGATTCCGACTTTCCCCGCCTCGCTGATCGCCGCCTTCGTCGCCGAAGCGAAGCTGCCCGGCATTCTCGGCGATCGCCACGC
>Ga0182016_10001557_pt1 | contig 27927 bp, 62 predicted proteins | sample 712S2MmetaG_FD_120491 | JGI IMG/M metagenome (GOLD analysis project Ga0182016, IMG submission 120491) | Permafrost microbial communities from Stordalen Mire, Sweden - 712S2M metaG | ecosystem: Environmental > Terrestrial > Soil > Wetlands > Permafrost | place: Sweden: Stordalen | collected...
ACCCGGCCGCCCGTCGCGTCGCTCGCCTCCGGGGTCGGCAGCAACTGCTGGGCTGCTATCGCCAGCGGTGTCCCTTGCCCGTTCCCGTTGATCCCCTTCGCCAGGTTCGCCTGCCTGCGCGCTTCCCAGGACTCGAGCGTTTCTCCGTCGTTGAAGTTCCCCGCCGCGGGTGTTGGTAGCAAGGATGAAGACCCGCTCCCGGCGGTGGGGTGCGCCCGCGTCGGCTGCGGGTACGCAACACCATTGCGTGTCATACCCGAGACCGGCCAGGTCCCCGAGAACGGTTCCGATTGCCCGAACAAGTCGCCGTTCATGCCATTGGCATCGAGCCACGATCCGCTTCCGGTATCCCATGAGGCGATGGGCCCGGGCCTGTATTGCGATGACACGGCGGGTGTCTCCTTTCGCTATCGCGACGGTCAGGGTGCGTGATTGCCACTCCAGCAGCCGGAAGGCAATGTCGCGGGCGGCCTCGTCGGCGAGGTGTTCCGGTGTCGGCTCGTCACCGCGGGCGGTCAGGAGCCCGCGGACGTTCTCGATCACGACAAGGCGGGGCCGCAGTGCGCCGATGGCGCGGGCACAGTGGGCCCAGACGCCGCTGCGGGTGCCCGCATGGAGCCCGGCGCGCGCCCCGGCCGCCGACACATCCTGGCAAGGGAAGCCCCCCGTGAGGATGTCCACGGGGTCCACGGCAGCCCAGTCGACCGCCGTGATATCACCCAGGTTGGGTACGTCCGGGTAGTGGTGGGTGAGGATCAGCGCCGCACCCGGGTCGTTGTCCGCGACCCAGGCGAGCTCGCCACCGAGCACCGATTGCACGGCCATTCCTAGGCCCTCGTAAGTAGCCTGAGCAAAGGGAACCAATGCGAAGCTCAGACATCTCCACCACCCCCAATCCGCTGCATCGTCCCGCGCCCAAGCTGGGCACGGCGACGTGCGTCAAGGCGGCGATGGCAGCGAGGGCACAGCCGCGCGTAGTCGTTGATGTCCTCGTAGTGGCCCGTCAGGTTGGCCCAGTGGTACTGAATGCGAGGGTCGGTGGTGTCGCAGCACGCGCAGTGCTGCGGTCGCCCGCGAGCCGTAATCACGCGAAGGTGCATCGCGCTATATCCGGCGTCGTCCCCTAGCCAGCAGTCGTTGTTCGCGCCGCGCTGCTCACGCTTGCCAAGGCCGCGCCGCTCGATACCGTGGCGCGGCATGAGTCGCTGAAGCACTTTGATGGTGGTGCCGCAGGCTTCCGCTACTTCGCGCATCGTGTGCCCGGCTTCGTAGAGCACGCGCACACGGTCGACTAGTTCCGGTGGATCTTCAACCTGCGGTGCTCCAGGTGATGGCGTCCTGCGCTCGCGGAGGTAAGCGCGACAGGAGTAGCTGCAGGTCTGAGCGGTGAGCGAGCGCGTCTTAAATGGCGTCTCGCAGATCACGCATTCGGCTTCCCGGACGGGGCTAGGCATGTGACTAGTCTTCCAGCAGGCTTGCCGCCTAGTCAAGCGACAAGTAGCGTTGTGACTATGGTTGCCGTCATGCATCACCTGATGGGCGCGGCCGAGATTGCAGCACGCTTGGGTGTCAGCCGCCAGCGGGTGCAGCAACTCGTGTCGCGAAGGGACTTTCCGAAGCCGGACGCCGTGCTCGGCATGGGCAAGGTCTGGCGCACCGAGGACGTTGAGCGATGGATTCAGGAGCATCGCCCCGGCACTTGACTCGCCCTCGTAACCAGAGCACAGCGAGCCGATGCGCCTCTTCACGCAACACCTGCCGTGGTCTCATCGGTGACCTCGGTGACGCGAAGCACCAGCTGCCCGCGCGGAACCGGTTCGCCTATTTCGCAGCTGACACGGGCGACGTACCGCTTGTCGTCACCTTTAAGCACACCCGCCGCGACTATCCCATCGATTGCGTACTTGACCCCTGCGGAAATATTGTCCGCGTCGCGGTACCGCCGGTCCGGTGGCCGGTACTCCGCGGTGATGGTCACTCGTTCGAGGTGCGGCACTTTCGCTTTGCGGGTCATGATGATCGCGGCGTCCCTGATGACCTGCCCGTGGCGGTTGCGTGCCGCCCAGTGGGCGCGGTCGTTCAGGGAGAGGATCTGTATCCCGGCGGGGAGTTTGATCGTGAACGTGCGGGTTCTTCCACTGGCAGGACGCGCTTCCCGCACGCCTGCCGCCGGGCTGCCCGCCGTGCCGGTCACGACGCCTGCCTCGCCAGCTTGCAGGTCGCCTCAATCTCAGCGTCCAGCCATTCCATCGCCGTCTGCGGGCGTGGAGCGGACACGGCTGAACTGGAGGAAACAGTGGGGGTCAGTATGTAGCTGTACGCACTGCTGCTGGAGGTGATGTAAGGCACGGTCATCAGGCCGCATCCTTCCTGGATGCCGGCCGGGGTGTCGCACCGCCGGTCAGTGCAACGTCGATCACGGGAAGGCGCTCCAGGATGGCCTTGAGGATCTCGTCCTGCCTATCCGCGCGCTGGTCGAAGTGGTCACGCTGGAACTTCATCTCGGCCTCGAAGCGTCCCCGGTCGGCCACCAGGTTCTCCTCGCGGACCTCCAGGACGGCCATGCGCCGGGCGTGCTCCACGTCGTGTTCCTGCTTGGTCTTGAGCAAGCCGGTCTTGTGCTCGGTTTCCCGGATCTTCCGGTTGCTGTCCTCGGTCAGCCGGGCTTTCTCCAGCTCAAGCTTCTCCACGTCTCCGCGGAGTTTCTTGACGCGGCCGGTCTCGTCCCGTTCGGTGCGGAGCGCCTCGATCACAACGCGCAGCTCCGCTATCTCTGCGGCGAGCTTGTCCCGCTCAGCGTCGTGCGGCTGGGTGCAGATGACTTTCACTAACGGTCCTTTCCGGGGCCCGGTTCGCTTGCGGCGGCAGGCCCTGGTGTTTTATGGCCGCAGGTCGGGCAGAAGCCGAGGAGCATCAGGGCACCGTCTCGCAGTGCGTCGCTGACGGTCACGGAGTTCTTATCGGCGTGTTCGCGGAGCGCCGCCAGTAGTTCAGCAGGCAGCCGTACGGATACGGGGGTGCCGTCGCTGGCGCGTGGTGGCTTCCCACTGGCAGGACGCGGCAGCGTGACCTTCCCGTCCACCGCTGCCGCGTTTTCCCCTGCCACTGGGACCTGTCCCGCACCCGTAACGGTGGAGGTTTCCGTTACGGGTGCGGGAGATGAGGTGCCCGGCCTGCCTGCCTTGGGGGGGCCAGAGACAGGCAGGCCGGGCGGTGCCACGTCACCGTGCCAACCTGGAATGGCTGGTGACGTGGCGGCCACGGCCGGGGCAACGGGGGCTCCCCCGGCCGGGCGGTCTGGTGAGGTGCGGGCGGTCATGCGGCTATGCCCCCGGTAATAGCTGCCCATTGCTGCCATAGGTCCGGCCACACCTGCAGGAGCCGGGCGCCGGGCATCGTCCAGTCACAGAGGTCCGCGACCAGTTCCAGGTCGTGGGCGGCGTCTTCCGCGCAGGTGTAGCCGGTGCCGATGGGCTGCCCGGATGGGCGGTGGGTGATGTTCCAGATGCCCGGGTCGTCTGGGTCCTCGTTGACCATCAGCCCGGCGTACGACTGCGGGGGGATGCCCTGGGTGATGATCAGTTCATGGCCCCGCCAGTAGATGACGGGTTCGGTGATGATCGGCGGCGGTGCGGGGGTTTCTTCCGCCCCGGCGGCTTCCTGTTCCCGGATCCGGGCGGCGACAGCCCTGGCGAACGCTGGCCTCGTGTGATCGTCCGGGTCATGGAAGGCCAGCCGGACATTCGTGCAATGGTCCCTGAGGTTCACGGTGACCGCGGCCACAGCGAACGCGGCGAGACCCAGCAAAGCCCAGTCAGCGGTGTTCACGGATGTTCTCCCTCGTTCTCATGCCCGGCTTCCCGTGCGCGCTGCCCGGCCGCTTCCATCTCGGTCAGCCGGATCACTTCCCGGTCATGCCGCCAGTTGAGGATGATGGCCGCGACGAGGAGGACCACGGTGATTCCCAGGCACACCAAAAAGACCTTGATCATGACCGCTCCCTGTGCGGCTCGGCGGCGGGCATGATTTCCCAGAGGTAGAACTGGTAGGTGAGTTCAGCGGCCAGCTGCGGGTCGTCTTCGGCCCTGTCCATCTGGCCGCACACCCAGCAGTGCTGCTTGCGGGTGCGGTGCCATGCCACAAGGAACCAGCCGCCCACCCCGGCGATGGCGGCCACGAGGAGACCGGTGAGGACGTTGTTGACGGTCATGCGGCGTCGTCGCCCCCGCCCCATGAGTGCTTCAGCAGTCCGGCCTTGTATGCCCAGCCGAGTTCGCTTTCGGGCTTCTGCGCGAGGTCATGGTTGTGCTGCCTGCACAACGGCACGGTGTTCTCCGGGTCGGTGATTGACCCGCCCCGAGCCCGGGTCAGCACCTCATGCAGGTCATCCGCTGGCCCGCAGCCGGGTACGGCGCACATGGCGGTGCCTTCACGGCGGTCCGGCCAGCGCTGGTCGGCCATCGCGGCGCGTTCCCGGTTCTGCCGGGCCCGCTTGGCGCTGACCTTCCTGATCGGTGTCCGCGCCGGGGCCTGCGACGGTTCGGCTGCCCCACCCCGGCGGCGCTGCAGGGGCTGGCCGGGACGCAACTCGATGACGCGGGCCAGTTCCGTTGTGCGCGGCGGCAATGATGAACGGTTCATGTGCCGTACCCTTCAATCGCGTTTTTTTCCGCGCGCATGTTGCTGTTAATTGAGCGGCAGGTGTCCCAGTCGTCCTTGAGGAGCTTCAGGTACTCCCGGCACGCTTCCATCTCGGCCTTGAGTGCTTCGGCCTGGAATACGGCCTGAGCGGCGGCGAGGCGGGATGCCTGGTCCCGTTGCTGCTGCGGGCCTTCGCAGCGCAGAAACTCCATGGCCCGGATCTCGGTCGCGTTTTTCACCGCATCCGCGGCGCTGATCACAAGGCTTTTGAGGTCCTCGATCTTGTCGCGGCGCATCCCCTGGATGGCGACCATGACGCGGGCGATCTCGCGGGGCCCGAGGTCTTCGACTTGCCTGCCTGAATGCTGGCCGGGGGCGAGTATCCGGTCGATGGAGACAGCTTCAAGGGCGGTCATGCTGTCGCCGCCGTCCATGTTTTGATGGGCCAGGACCCGTCGATGACCTCGGTTTTGCCCTGCTTGCACAGGTAGTCCTGGAAGCTGGCAGCCTGATCAGCCTTGGCTTTCACCTGCAGGTCGTGGAGTGCTGTCGTGGAGAGCGCGGCGAGGGTGGTGCTGGCCGCGCCGATCTTCCACGCGCACCGCATCGCGGCGATGGCGTCGGCCGCCGCATCGTGCGCGCCGTCGAGTTTGACGCCGTAGTGCTCGCAGGCAGCCGTCAGGGTTCGCTTGCCCCTGCGGTAGGGGTCCAGGTACTTGTCCAGCACAAACGGGTCAATGACACGCCCGGTGCAGCCTTCGAACACTCCGCCGAACGGTTCCACGCCATACCGGCGTGTCTCCCGGTCAAGCACAGTCAGGTCGTAGGGGGCGTTATAGATCACCAGTGGAGCACCCTGCAGCAGGACGGAGACAAGCTCGGCGCTCACCTCGTAGGCGACCTTCGCCCGGTCGGCCCCCCTCTCAATAGCGTCTTCGGTGGTGATCCCGTGGATGGCTGCCGCTTCGGCCGGGATTTCGATGCCGGGGTTGGCGAGCCACGTCATCTGCTTGGTGATCCCGGCACCGTTCCAGACGACGAGCGCGGCGGTGACGATCCGCGCCGTTTCCGGGTCCGGTGAGGTCGTCTCCAAGTCGAAACCGGCCATCGGGCCGGGAAACCAGCCGGTCACTGCCCACCACCGGGTGGTGTGACGGGTGGCCAGTCATCGGCGGGCGGGTCCTCAACCGGCAGTGCGTCCTGCGGGGGCACGGCTGCCGGCTGACGGCGCGCCTTGGCGGCGCGGGAGAGCGCGTCCCAGCGGGCCTGCCAGGCCGAGTGCACTTCCTCCCACACCTCGTGGTCGCCGTCGCCGGTGCACACCTGGTCATCCCAGACACCAAGGTCCAGCGCCCGCTTCTTGATCGCGTTCATCTGGGCGGGCGTGATGGTCAGGTCGCTCATGAGGCCGACGATCCGCTGCCCGGCGGTGGCGATGTCCATCTCGGTGATCGCGGCGAGCTCGGCGTCGAACCCTTGCGGTGCGGCGGCGGGAGCCGGCGTGGATGCGGCCGGAGCGCCGGTCGTAAGCGCGCGGCGCTGCTCACCGGGGGCGGGTGGCAGCTGGGCGGCGACACCGGCCCGCTCAAGCGCACCCGAGGTCAGCTCCCGGAACGTCGGGATCACCTCAAGGACCGGCACCGGGAAGTTCTTTGTCATCCCGCCGGCGACCCGCTTCCGCTGCTCGATCCGCAGCATCGCCGGGAGCATCACCTTGTGGTCGCGGGCGTACTGCATCAGCGCGGCACTGTCCCCGATCTCCACGCCGGCGTAGTACGAGCCGGTGTCGAGGCGGAACACACCGAGGCCGGGCAGGTCAGGGATCATGACAGAGATCCGGGTGACCAACTTGCAGGCTTGCGGCGGGTTCGTCTTGGACAACTCGGCGCGCTTGAGTGCGGCCTCGGCCACCTCGTCAGCGTTCGAGGGGTTCTTCGCGTGCGGGCACAGGCATGGGCTGTTACTGATCTGGTCCCGCTGGCTATCGCATCTGCGGACCGCCCCGCCCTTGTTCCACATCTCATACCACTGGGAGATCACCTCGTCCCGCGGCGGGACGATGACAGGGATCTCGGTGGCGTCGGTGGCGACCTCAAACTCGCGCTCCCAATGGCGGACCTCGCCGCCGAACCGGGCGGCGATGGCCTCGGCCTCAAAACGGGAAGCGGTGGTGAGGCGCCAGGTGTCCCGGCGGGAGGGGCGCATCTTCTCGTTCCCGTCCTTGTCGAACTTGCCGGTGCCGACCTTCTCGCCCATGCGCAGGCGGCCGATCTGCTGGCTGCGGCGCTGCAAGTCGAGCACGCCCATGTCAGGCCGCCTTTCCGACAGAAACGCCCTCGCCGAGCAGGTGCAGGCCGTGGTCGGCGAGTATCACGCGGACGGTCTCTACCGTCTTGCCGCCGACAAACTTGATCGCGAGCAGCTGGCCGGCGTTCATCGCGGCGAGCTGTTCCAGGTCATCGATCCCGGCCTTGATGAGCGGGGACAGTGCCCGGCCGTAGCCTTCACCGTCGAGGTCGGCGAGGCGGGGCTGCTGAATGGTGCCGTCGGCGCGGAGCGGGTAGCAGACCTTCCCCGGCTTCGCCTTCGTCTCCGCCCGCCCGCGGAAGATCTCCACGGCCCGCCGGAAACGATTCCACGCCGCCGCGTCCTTCTCGCCGGCGATGAGCATGAGCCGGTACCCGCGCTCGTACTCGTGCTTTGGCCGCAGGTGCAGCACCGCGCCGCATTCGGTCGGCGGCATCGGCACGATCTGGCCCATCGGCAGGAGTGCCTGCTTCATGCGGCGGTAGGAGGAAATCTGCTCAGGAACGGTGGCATCCAGGTGCTTGCCGGTCTTCACGTCGACACACGAGGTCACGCCAGCACCCGGAACGAACCGCCCGGCACGCCCGACCGCCAGGCCCGGCAGGGTGGCGATGATGTCGAGTGTCCCGGCGACCTTCAAGTCCGGGTTGAACGTGGTCATCTCCGACGCCTGGAAGATGGGCTTGTAGTCGGCGACGAAGTTGAGGAAACCCTCGATCATCCAGTCGGTGACACCCTCGACCGGCAGATCCTCCTCATAGTCAGCCCCGGCGAGGCGCTCGGGCAGGACCGGAAGGATGATCTCCGCACCGGACCGGCCCGCACCCCACAGGATCAGGGCTTCCACCACGTCATGCACGTAGCTGCCGGCGTCGGCCTTGAGCTCGCGGGCCTCTCTCGCGGCTTCCTTCACGTAGTCCACGGCCGCCTGCCGGTCCTTGATGACCTTCAGGCGGGCGACGTGCTCAATGTTGTCCACGGCCCGCTCGGCGGCGAGTTTGGCGGACCAGTCGATCAGGTAGCGTTTCCCGTCGGTGCCGCTGAGGATCGTGGTGACGGAGGGGAACTTCTCACCGGTCGGCGGGTAAATGTAGGTGCGGGAGCCGTCAGTCTTGGTGTCGGCTGCCTTGGGGCCGCTCATGCCGCGTCCCGGGAAGTCTTGGGTGCCGCTGTCTCGACGTGACCGTCCCGGAGTTCGAGCGCCGCGAGATGGCCGAGCTTGTGCTTACGCCTGCGCTCCTGGCGAGGCGTCCACCAGCCGCCGGTGTTCTTGAAATAGCTCAGGGCGCGCTGGTTCGGGTCCATCGGCTTCGCGGCGCTCATGCCGCCTCCCCGGAAATCTTGGGTGCGGTCAGTGCGTGCCGCGGCCACGCCTTCGGGTCGCCGTAGTCGCTGGTCGTGCCGGTCAGCGTGTCGCATAGGCGCATCAGCCGGGCGTACTGCTCGGCGGTGCCGTCATAACCGGGGTACAGGCGCGCTGGGACGGTCACGGGCCCTTTGGGTGCCGCTTTGCGGGGCGGGCTGACGTAACGGCGGCGCGGGGGTGTGACCGGTTCCGGGGTGTAGGGACGCGGATCCCTGATTGCCGCCGGGCCGGTCGCAGGCTGCGGCGGGGGTGTGTGCGGGGCGTGGACTTCCACGTACGGCGCGGTGGGCACCTTGCGCCAGACACGGCGCGGGGGTGCTGCCGGGCCGACGTGCGGGTCTTCGTCAGTGGCGAACAAGGTGACGTTTCCCAGTGGGCTGGGATGGTCTTCGGGGACCGGGCCGGGCTCGGCGGGTGCGATCTCGTGACGGCCAGCCTTGCGGGTACGAGAGAAGATCATGCCGGCACCTCAAGCTGCATCTCGGCGTCCCCGTTCAGCCAGGCGGTGCGCTTTGCGGCGTCCTCACTGCTGCCGTGGTCGCTTTCCGGTATCCACATGCCGTCTGGGGCGTAGAAGCCGACCGTCCACAGCTGGGGTTCGGAGCGGAGGTACACGTAGCTCATGCCGCACCTCCCGTACTGGCGGGGCGCTTGCTCTCCGACGCGGCACTAAGCCATGCGTCCCAGTCCTTGGCGCCCATACCGCCGTCGGCGTCGTTCATGGCGGTCGCGGCGGTGAGGGCGAGCGTGGCGTGCACCTGGGCCTGCCGCTGATGCCAGGCGCTGGCCTCCAGGTCGCCCTCGTCCAGCACGTCGGCGCTGGCGAGGTGATCCTCGGCCTTGAGGTAGTGCTCCGGGCCCGATGCCATCACGACACCGCCTTTCCGCTGGTACGTGCGTGACGACGACGCTGGGCGGCGTTCTCGCATGCCCGGCACTCGCGCTTACCGCGGCGCCTGATCGTGTTCGCCTCGGTCATCTCGTGCTCACCTGACATGCACATGCCGGTGCGCACGCTTACCGCTGTGCGGTGCTCGCCGCGCAGGAAGTTCTCCCGGCGCGTGACCGCCTCAAGGTGCCCGTAGTTGACGCAGGCATGGACGCGGCACAGGTGATCCGGCTCGGTGCCCTGCGGTAGCGGGCCGACGCCAAGTTCGTAGGAGACCTGGTGTGCCTTCCGTGTGCGGCCGTTCAGGCTGAACTGGCCGTAGCCTCCCCGCCTGACGTTGATAGATCCGGCCCATATCCAGCACGGGCCCAGCTCGGGACGGTGCGCGGGGACGGGGCCCTCCTTGTTGACCAGGGCCCAGAAGCGATCGGCCCACTCCGGCCCGGTCATGCCGCACCTTCGGCCCGGGACTCCAGCCCGTCCGCGAGTTCGGAGGCGACCTCAGCGAGCTTGCGCAGCGCACGGGCGTCCTTGGCCCGGTCAGCGCCGTCTTTGCCGGCCCAGATCATGATCGACTGGCCGATGGCACGGTCCGTGCCCAGTTGCAGGTAGGCCTCACCGTTGCTGTAGACGTGGGACGTGATGCTGTCCGGCGTCAGGTCGACCGACTGGGCCGCATGGATGTTCATGCCGCCAGCCCCCCGCTCCCCAGGTCCTCTAGCAGTTGCCGGACGCGTTGTTTCTTCACGGCCTGGGGGGTGAAGTGGGCGCCGAGGGCAAGCCCGCCGAAGTCCCGGTAAGCCGAGAACGTGCCGTTGTGGTCAACGACCTGCTCCCTGAGCCATTCGGCGACCTCACCGAGCCGGTAAGCGCGCTGCTGATCGGTGGCACCGGCGGGCATTGCGAAGCTGAACCGGATGGATGGGGAGTCCAGCGGTGGCATGCCTTCGTGGGTGATGAGGAAGTTCGTGAGAGCAGTGGACGCGGTGATGAGGCGGGCTTGCCCGGCGCCGTGCCCGGCGAGGTCTAGTTCATGATCGGTGAGATCATGCATGGTGTGTATTTCTCCTTTTGTCTTGTTAAGATGGGTTCGTGTATTTCTCCCGCTAGGGCCGTCCGGTGGCACGGGCGGCTCTTTGCGTTGGGGGGTTAGGCGGCGTCGCTGCTGGCATCCGGTGGTTCCTCCCAGATGCGGCCCATGAGTGCCTGCTGGGCGGGGTCCATGTCAGGCCAGGTCTCTAGCTCGGCCTCGTTCTGCGGTGAGAGGCCCTCAGGGGTCTCGCTCATGCGGCGTCAGCGTGCGGTTCGTGGCAGCAGCACTCGTCTGGCATGGCCACGTCGGTGGGGTTGAGCTTGAGTGCCTTCGCCCATGCGTTGAGCAGCCGCAGGCTGGGCCGCTTGTTGCCGGTCTCGACGTTCCTGATGGTGGCGGTGTCCTTGACGGTTACGCCGTGTTCCTCGATCCGTGTCACGAGGTCGGGGATGGTGAGGCCGTAGGCTTCCCGGACGGCCCGGATGCCGACTCGCGGCGGTGCCTTCGCTGTCATAGCGATGACTCTATGACACAGGCCGACACATCGCAAGCAAACCGCCGGCTTACCGCCAGATTACTTCCGGGCTCGGCTCTTGGCGGTATGACGGCGGCGGTTTAGTATGCGCGCGGAGGGGATCTCGTTTTGTAACACTCCGAGTAAGCGATGGACGTGTCTACCCGTGTCAGGAATACTTGCGCAGATGAGTCCCCCCGACTGGCCGAGGCTCGGTCACTACGTGCGCGAACGCCGCACCGAGCTAGGTCTCACGCAAGAGGAAATCGCGACACGCGGAGGTCCCTCGACGGCTACTCTCCGTCTCATCGAGGGTGGCAAGGGGCCTTTCCGGGCGAAATCACTGCGACAGCTAGCGGACGCGCTCCACTGGACCGCTGAATCGCCTCACGCAATCCTGGCGGGCCGCGAACCCGCGGAAGCAGCGGGCCACCACTCCGGCACCCGCAGCGCCGAACCTGAACCGGCTACCGGAATCGAGCCGCCCGAGCCTGTCTCCCCCGCTGTCGCGAGCGCGATCAGTGGCCTCGTCGCGAGCCTCACCCCGGCTGTCGAGGTGGACATCCGCCGTGCCCGGCTGCGGATGCAGAGACAAGACGTCACCGGGTGGGAAGTCTTCGCCGACGAGTACGAGGCGAAGATCTGGGATTTGCAGCTGCCTGAGTCCCGGCGGGTCGCGATCATTGCGTTCCTGCGGGCCAAGCGTGCCCAGGACCAGGCTGAGGCCGATGGCGGCAGGTTTCCCAACAGGTCCAGCTAGCCTCTTCTGCCCCGGCTAGGCTGGGCTTGCCCCATCCGGAACGTTACGGACCCGTCAGCAACCGTAGCTTTCTCCACTTTTTGTAGCCATCTGTAATTAAACTGGATACGAAATGACACATGCGCCTGGCCGACGCACACGCCCCCTTGAACCAGGGGCGCACAGATGGGGGGGCCGGTGGTTTCGTCTCGCACCGATGAGCTGAGAACGATGAATGCGCAACTTGAGGCCAGCAACAGCAAACTCTGGGAAGTTCTCGGCTACCTGGCCGGTCACCTGTCCCACGCCGGCAAACGATGCAAGGATCTGGAGCGGCAGCTCGAGCAGGAACGATCCGCCTTGCCGATCGTGGCGGACGCGGTTGAGGAATCCACCCTCCGGCGGCTCGGCTTGTCCCCCGCACCACGGCAGAAGACCACCCCGCGGCACCGGCGCGGCCACCTGCACGGCGTGAACGTGGTCCTGTTCGCAGTGGTGGTGAGCCTGTCGGTGTTCCGGCCGTTCATCTCCGCTGGGCCGCCAGTGCACCGCCCCATCGCGGCGGGCGCGGCCCGCAGGCGCCCCGCCCCACTGTCAGCTTCCGTGTACGGGTACCCGCTGAGGGTTGCGCTTCCAAACCTCGGGTAAACGCTGGTCCATGGGGGGCGGACGGGAGCCCACGCGCCTGGCCGGGTGCCGGACTTCCCGCCCGCCCGCTCCGGACCCTGGCCGTCTTTGGCGCACGGTCAGGGAGCCTGCCTTACGGTAAGGCAGCGCGCCGCAGCTCGTCGGCCACTTCAGCAGGGTCGGTGCTGATCACCGTGTACAGGCCACTGTCGCCGGGCCCGCTTTTGCGGACAGCCTCGAAGCGTTCTTTGCCCCAGCCCCGGATGAGCCGGAAGCTGAATGCGGGGAAACCCGCTTCGAGTCTTGCGAGTTGCCGTCCCGTGCTGTCCCGCGCCATGGTTCCCACCCTCTGTGATCATGCGATACACAATGACCGATTCACGTACGGTACGTCCGCACTTGCGTCGCTGTCCAGTGCATCGCGCGCAAGTGCATGAACGGCGATCCCAGGGACAGGCCGGCACAAAAGGAAACCCGCGCCGTCAGCAAGGGGGGGTTTGCTGACGACGCGGGTCGCCGGGTGCATACGTGACGCTACCCGGTGACAGCAGGGTGTCAAGCCTTCGGGGCAACCGGGGTCTGGTGGAGCGGGCACGCCTCCATGTAGTTCGGGCATGAGGTGTTCGAGCAGTGACCCCAGAACGCCGGGTTCTTACTCTCCCAGTGGGCGCATCCCTGACGGCTGCACTCGCTCGCCGCGACGGCCTCGCTCACGGGGTCACGCCTCCTTCACAGTGACGGGCCCGGGGGCCTCCATTGCGGCCTTGATTCGTTTGGCGTGCAGCTTGTGCGCGGAGCCGCCAGCAAAGTCCTTGCACCACTGGCCGGGCCGGGCGTGACAGTACGGGCATCCAACAGTCAGTGTGTCGTCGTTGGCGGGGACCAGTTCCTTCTCGGTGACGGGCTTGATCGTGAACGACTTGAGGTCAGCGCCCGCGATCAGGAAGTCCGGGTCATCGGTTCCGGCGTCGACCTTGGCGCACTCGGCCGGGTCGGTCGCACCGTAGGCGGCCTGCCGTTCGGTCAGGTCAGGGACCAACTCGTACTCGTAGACGGCGGTGATCCGCATGATGACGGGCTTGGTCTCGGTGGCCTCGCTCATGGGGTCTGCTCCTCGCGGATCTGCCGCCGCAGTTCCCGCACCTCGTAACCCTTCGCGGTCTGCTGGTCATTCAGCTCCTGGTACTTCCTGTACGCCTCCTTGACTTGCGGTGCGATGACATCCAGTTCCGCCTCGGCCGCCGCGAGGGCATCGCGGAGGCTGGTCGTTTCGGGCTTCACTTCTGCTCCTCGGTGATCGTTTCGCCGCTCGCAGCCTCGTTGCGGCCGTTGAGGATGCGAGCCAGCGCGTCAAGGTCACCCATGCGCAGGTCCGTGATCGACGTGGACATGCCGGGCATGGTGCTGAACTGAAGCTTGTACGTGCCGTCCGGGCCCATGGGGTCGAGTTGCAGGCTGATGCTGTGATATCGGGCGTAGCTCACGGGGTCAGTCCTCCGGTGCGTTGAGAATCATGGCGATGGCCTGCGCTTTAGCGCGGGACATGCCGCGCATGATCACAAAGGTGGCCTCGGTGCCATCCGGGTACCGGATGTGCTGCAGCACCTCGTTGTGACCGGTGCCGGAACAGTTCGAGCCGCTGCCGTAGGTGATGGTGGCCCCGATGCTCTCGCCGGGGACGAGATCGGCGACGACAAAGAGTGTCTTGTCGATGGTGCTCACTTGGTCCCCTCGTTCTCGATCATGGTCCGGTAGTGCTTGACGGCTGCGATGATGACCTTGCGGATCGACTGCCCGGTCTTCTTGGCACGATCACGGACCCAGGCGTCGTCGTCGGGGTCATCCAGGCGTCCGAGGCTTTTCAGCCGGTGCCGGTCGGTGCTGCGATCAGTGGGCATCAGCTGGACTCGCTGAGGGCGTCGATGCGCTCGTACAACTTCCAGCCACCGTTCTCCCAGTGGTAGACGGTTGCCCGGCTGCCGAGGCGGGTGATGGTGTTCACGGCCTCGTAGGCGGCGCGCTGCGAGCGGTGGTCGGTGCTCATGCCGCGGGCGCCGTAGACGCGCCACTTTTTGGAGGGCGCTTTGGTCTCGGGCATCGGGTGCTCCTTACTGGTGGTGCTGTTTTTCTCACCGTATGGGGTGGACGTCCACCAGTCAAGCAACCCAGCCATGATCCTTAACGCCCTGCTATCGCCCGAACTCCCCATACACCTCAAGCATCGCGGCAAGTTCGGCCGGCGTGAGCTGCGCGTCCCGCGCGATGGCGATCCGCAGCCGCAGGTCCGCAAGCTCATCATGGAGCTGATCGAACAGTTCGTGTGCCCGGCTCACGCCTGCCGCCCCTCCAGCAGGGCGTTGTGCCCCGCGCACGCCTCAGCGGCCAACTCCGGGGTTTCCAGGGTGCCGATATACACGTCCTCGTCGTCGGCGCCCGTGCCGAGCTGCGCGTACATGTGACGGGGCACACGGCGGCCCACCCGCCAGGGCAGGGACAGGCGGCGGTCAGGGACGGGTTCAATAGCCATGACCCCAATGATGCCTTGTGTCCCCGCCATCGCTCGGCGACGATGAGCGCATGGCCGCTGCGATCCTCGTGCCCCTGGGCTTAATTTTCATTGCCCGGATCGTCTGGTACCGGGCCAACCCCGGGGCCAGGCTCGCAGCGATCGGTGCCACCTTGTTCGCCTTGTGGGCGCTTCTGGCTGTGTCCAGTCTCAGTGCGGCGATGGTGGTGTGCGGTGGCGTGGCGGAGGGCATCGTCGGGTTCATCCGCGGGCTCGCGGAGTTCATCGTCAGGCTGTGAGCGGGCGATCCGGCGTTTCGCGTGGCCCCGGAGCGCTGCCATGCGACCTTGGATGTAGGCGAGGGTGCGCAGCATCGTTTCCGGGTCGTCATCGAGCTGCAATTCGCCGGCAGCCGACTTCAGGCCATTGAGCTCGATGCGCGCAAGCTTGGCATCGAGCTCCGGGCTCACTGCGGTCACGAGGTGAGTGTCCCCGAAGGGCAGCAGTGAGGCAAGAGCGAGGGGCGCAGCTATGAGCCCGAAGCTCTGGCCGCGCCCCTCGTTAAAGGCCGCCTATCCCACCGTCAGGACGACCCGAGCACCCGGCCGAGGTGCTGCCGCACAGTCGGGAACATGTCCGGCATGAGCTGGTCAGATTCGGCTAGGTCGATCCACCTTACTTCAGCGATATCGGCATCGCTGACCGAGGTGTCGGTGCCGTCGACCGTGGCCTCCATGTAGATCATCAGGCGACCGGTCTTCGGGTGGATGCGGCGGCCGATGACGTGATCGACGGTAGCGGTAAGCCCGGTCTCCTTCTGAACGGCTCTAGCCGCTGCAGCTGACGGGGACTCGCCCGACTGGATCTCCGTTGCCGGGAATGTCCAGGGCGGGATGCGGTCATGGCGGCGGCCGACGAGGACGTGGCCGTCGGCCGCGATGATCGCGAGAGCAATGGAGGCGGGTTCTGGTTCGGTGCCGGGGTCTGTCACTGGGTCCTCCTTGGATCGTCCGGCTACGACGAGCTGTGCTGCACGGCTCCGGGACATCCCGAGCAGCTTGGCGAGCTGACCCATGGTCATGCCGCTGGAGTCAGCCATCTTGGCCGCGAGGTAGGCGCGGAAGTCCGCGGTCTCGCTCTCCAGCTGCTTGGCCAGGTCGCCTAGGGCGCTGGCGTCCCGGAACGCCTGCTCAGCATCAGGTGACGCCTTGATCGCGGCGACGGCATGGACGAATGCCGCCCGCATGGCGGCGATCTCCTTCGCTACGTCCGTGCCCTTCACGTAACCGCGCATGTCAGCAAGTGTAGAGGCTCTGAACGCGAAAGCCAGCGACAGGTGCACTAGACAAGATTCCATAGGCTCTGTTAACTTCGGAACATGCAGAGCACTGGCGAACAGGGGAGCCTCCGGGAACTGCCGCTGATCTCCGTCAAAGAGACAGCACAGTTGCTGAAGATCAGCCGGGTCATGGTCTACCGGCGCTTCCATGCGGGCCAGTTCCCGGGCCGCAAGGTTGGCCGCAAGATCGACCTCTACAAGCCGTTCGTGGATGCCTTGCAGGCAGCGATCTGTGCGGGCGGTCGCGTGGATGTTGACAAGTTCGCCGCCGCATGGACCGGCAGTCGCGCGTCTGAGGTGGCGGCATGAGTCTCTGCGCATACGAAAGCGGCCCGGGTCTGTACACCCGAGCCGCCGTAAGTCCTGCCCACCCGCACGGAAGGCCGACCAATGGCGAACACGCTAGCACGCGAATATGCCCGGGCCCGTCACATGACGCGCCGCACGATGGAGGAGTATCTCCGGGACCTCGGCCGGGATGCCGCCGCAATGTTTCCTCCCGGCACGGAGATCACCGAGGACCACAAAGCCCTGGCCGTCTTCCTGGATGTGGGCATCACCCCGGCCGAACTCGTGGCGGACGCGCGGGGCATCCCGGCACTGTCCCCGCTCGCCGGCCTGGTGCCGGAACTGGTGGCGGTCCCATGAGCGACGTGACCATGACCCTGCCGGCTATCTCCCTGCCGAGCGGCGCCGTGCTGCTGGACATCACCGGCGACGACGCCCGCGATCTTGCCCTGGTCTGCTCCCGGCACGCAACGGAGGCGATCAGCGAAGGTGACCGTCCAGCGGCTGAGGCGTTTCTCCTGGACGCTTACACGTTCGCGGCGGACGCCTACCCGGATGGGACGAGCGCCGCGCTGGCGCTGGCGTTCACGCTCGGGCAGGTCACGGCGGCGTTCAACGCCTACTGGCCGGTGACGTCGTGAATCTCAGTTCCCTGGACCCTTACGTGCACTGGCTGGAGGCTCAGTTCTCCGTGATCGTGCACACGATCACCGCTGTGGCAGCCAATGACCCGCAGCCGGCGCGGACCACGGTGATTTACACCCTCGTGCTGATCTTCCTGATCTGGGCTGTGCTGAAGATCGCCAAGAAGGCCTCGAAGTAACCACCTAGACCCCCGGGGCCGACCGGTACCGGGTCCGTATCACCCGCAGGAGAAACCAGCAATGCAAGAAGCACAGGCCGCGGCCACCCCGTGCACGCAGACCGCAGGTAATAACCCGTCCGAGTGGCTCCACAACTGGGCGTGCACCTGGAACACCCCGAACAAGGGCGCGCAGCACGCCGGCCACGTCGTCGGCGGAGCCGTTCACTCATCCGCTGGCGGCGCGACAGGCATCATCGTCGTCCTCGTGGTGCTCGCGGTGCTCGCCTGGATGGTTTCCACTAAGCGCAAGCCCGCCACTGGCTGACGCGGAGAACCCGGCAAGGCGCCGAAACCATCGCCGGGCCCCCGCTGATCACATCCCCTGAAGGAGTAACCGTGTCCGACTTTAAGCCCGGTGACCGGGTTCATGTGATCTCCGCATGGTTCGTGACCGTCCCGGACGATCTGACCGGCGCGCTGATCTCCCACGGAGGTGAGCCGTGCGAGTACGAGGTGGTCACCACGTCCGGCGTCAGGACCCTAGTCGATTGCCTCACGATCCCCTGCGAGGGCCTCGTTGAGGTTGAGACTTCCCATCTCATCCCAGCTATCACCGAGTAAGGAGCAAATCCGTGTCCGCATCCAACCACGGGCCCCGCGCCGCCCTCAAAGCGGCCGGCATCGTCGTGGCCGTGCTGTTCGCCGTGTCCGCTATCGCTGATGGGATCGGTGCGCTGGCGGGCCCCGGGGCGGGTGTCGTGTTCGTCCTGGCCGTGCTCGTGGCCTGCTGGGTGATCTTCGGTGTGTGGGCGCCCCGGCATCCCGCACCGGCCCGGCGTGTAGCCCCCGGCCGTGACCCGCAGGCGACCGCCCCGCTCGCCCTCACCGAGAGCAACGAGCCGGCACAACTCGCCGCGTGACACGAAATAACACCGTCGATCTTGATAAAGGACCACGATGCCCGGCATGACTTCTCACCGCACCACTGAACGGCACGCCGCCAAAACAGGCCGCGACCACCTGTGGGTACCAGCCGTCATCGCCGTCGTCGCCTTCTACGACGTGTGGGGAGGCTGGACAGGACTCGGCGACAAGTCCGGTTTCGCGCATGGTACGGGATGGACGCTCACGGTAATCGTGGAGGCCTACTGGGGATACGCCCTTTACGCATGGCTCGCCGCCGCGCCAGGCCCCCGGTCCCGCAAGTTCGCTAAGTGGTCCGCAGCGGTCGTGTTTGTGCTCAGCCTCGCCGGACAGGGATTCGCGCACCTTTACGTACACAAAATGCCACCGGCTGCCGTGGTGGTATTCGTCAGCGCCCTGCCGGTAATTGTCCTCGCGCTTATCGCCGTTCTTATTCACAAGCGCCAAATCGATCGGGCCGAGGCGGCGGAGGCGGAAGGAGGAGTGGCCGAGCAAACGGAACTCGCCGCGGTACGGGTCGAGCTGAGTGAGGCGCGGGAAGCGGCCAGGACTATGCAAGACAGCCTGAACGCCGCTCGCGCCGAGACTGCCGAGGCGGTGGTCAAGGCGGAAGCACTGGCACAGAAGTTGGCCAGTACCGCGAAGCCGAAGACCCCTCGCCGCAGTACCCGGAAGCAGGACCGGGGGAGCGGTGCTGCGGTACCCGCCGGCAGTACTGAGCGCACGTTTGGCGACCTGCTTAAGGAGGCCCGCGCCTACCGTGACGAACTTGCCAAGGCGGGGGAGCGGGTGTCGAAGGACAAACTGCGGCTGCGGTTGACGATCGGCAGCAGCAAGGCACTCGACGTCCTGCAAGCGCTTGAGAACGAGGGACACACCGAGACTTCAGAGGAAGTGGTTTGAGATGCCAGAGACCAACCCAGCCCGGGAGTCAGACGACCTTCCCACGGTCATGGACCTTCCCATCTTTCTGCGCGATATTCACGGCAACTTCAGCGACGAGCTCACGGTGGTCACCGAGGATGGCCGGCCGCTGCGCATCACGGACATCCGCTACTTCTATGTCGACCTCTACCAGCATGCCGAGATCACAGTCACAGAAGAGGTGGACTGATGTCCCGGCGTACGCCCCCGACCCCTCCCCCGGCTGGAGCGGCCCCTTTCGGTATGGTTCGGCCTCGCGTGACACCCACACGCGTAGCGTGCGCGCGTGATTTTACTACTTCTGCCCGGTGGTGCCGTCATGACTGACGTTGTTGAGCGGTCCCTGCCGAGGCGTCACGCCTACCGGGTGGACATCGTGAACGGTGCTGAGACCCCGGAGATCGCCTTGCGGCGCATGTTCGAGTGGGTGCGCGCCGAACTGGCGCGCTGCGCCAAGACCAGGCCGCAGGACGCTGACGGGTTCCGGTGGCAGATCATCCACCTGCTGACCCCGACTACGGCGGGAATGTACCGCGACCGTCCAGGCGTGGCCTTCCGCGGTGCCCCCCCGAAACTGCCCGGCGGCGGCTGGGCGCCCCGGCACTGGGCTCCCCGCACCCCCGAAGCCCGGCATCCCTGAGACGACTGGAGACGAAGACGGCCATGGCCCACGACCACGCCACCCCGGTACCACCCCGCGCGCTGTTCGTGCTGCGCGGTGGCGCCGGTACTGGCGATGCGGTACCGGAGGCCAGTCCCGCGACGGTACCGGCCCCGGTAGAGGCCAGTACTGGGGACGGTACTGAGGTGCAGCCGGTACCGGCCTCGGTCCCGATGACGCCGGCCGAGCGCACCCGTCTCGCTGTCGCCCACTGGGCCGGCCTCGCCGCGAATGGTGCCGGGCAGTTGTGGCTGAACCCCGGCCGCCTCGGCCACACCCTCTATCACGGGAAGCCCAGCTCAATGGCTGAGCATGTCGCCTACGTGAAGTCCCGGGCGTGGGTGCCACCGGAACTGGACGGGAAGCCGGCCGCTTTCATCGCGGTCACCGGGATCGTTCTTTACTCGATCGCGGGGATTCTCCAGGTCCCGCTCCTCATTCTCAAGGCGGCCCTGGACAGGATGCTCCGCTTTACTGGCCTCGCCGTTCTGCTGATTGTCCTGGCCGTTTTCGTCGTCCCGCATATCTGAAAGGAGTGACCATGCTTCCTCTGCTTGGGCTCTCTGCCGGATTCCTCGCCTGCGCATTTGCGCTGGGCGGCAAAGCGATCAGGCTTGCCCGGCTGATGGCATTTATCGGCGGCGCCGGTCTCGGTGTTGCTGTCGCCCTCTGCATCTGAAAGGAAATCCCGTGAACTGGGCTCCGCTCATTCTCGCTGTCGTGTTCGCCACGCCGGCGGTTGTCATGCTGTTGCACCGGAAAGCACCACGCGCGGTCGCGATCCTTGGTGCTCTCGCCGCGCTGTGCATCATCGCGGGGGTGCCGTCGCTTCTGGCCCTGATCGGGCATCCGCTCGCGCCCGGCCCGGAACTGCTCGGTATCGTCGCGGGCGCACTCGCCTCGGGGACGTTCTTCTACCTCATGCTCCGCGGCCATCACAGGGAGCCGCTGAGGGTGGGCCGCAAGGCCATCGGCGGCGGCGGCGGTGGCCCGGGTGGTCCGGGTGGCCAGGGCGGCGGGGGCGGTAGGAGCAGCGGCCACGTCAGGGCGCTGGCTGCGAGCGTCGGCCTGGCCGTGTTCGGCCTGATGATCGCAATGAACTGGAACGCGGTCATGGCCGGCGTCGGTACCGGCTTCTCGCAGACGGTCACGACGATCTCGCACGCGAAGGGCTGACCGATGGGCCGCGTCGAGCGCAGCTGGAGCGGGGACGGTTACGTGCAGGGCACAGTCGTCTCTGACTCTGGCGTCCCCGCTGAACCGGCGCGGCCCGAGCCCGAACCCGAGCCCCGTAAGCCGGGCGCGCTGCGGCTGATGGGCCGCCAGCATGGCCCGTTCATCAAGCCGTTCTTGTGGATCGGTGTCCTGTGGGTGGCCGGCGCCGTCGCGCACCGCGCCCAGGGCCTCGAGGTCCGCGCGCTGCTCACCGTGATCCCGGTGATCGTGTCCGGCCTGCTGATCGTCCGCCGCACCCGCAAGGGCACCCCGGAGCGGCTGCATGCGGTGGCGCCGTGGGCGACTGGTTCACTGTGGCTGCTGGCCGCGGGCATCGTCACGGGGCCTGCCGGGTGGATGGTCGCGATCCTTGTGATCGGCGGCGCGTTCCTGGCCGGTACGCGTGCCCATGAGGTGGCCGGGAAGCGCCGGACCACCGTCCCGCCCGCCGCCGAACCGGAACCCGCAGCCCCGCCCGCGGCGCAAGACCGCGACGAGGACCACGGCCCCACCCGTCAGCCGGCCCTGGATGAGGACGATTACATCCCGCCCGGTCTCGCCGACCTCAAGCCTGCTAATCAGCCTGACCCGGGGAAGCTCATCAACGCGAGCAAGATCATGGTCGCCGCCCTTGCTGAGGTGCTGGAGCAGTTCAAGGTAGACGCGCAGGTCACCGGATACACCCGCGGCCCGCAGGTCACCCGGTATGAGGTTGAGGTCGGCCCGGCAGTGAAGGTGGAGAAGGTCACCGGCCTGCAGAAGAACATCGCCTACGCGGTGAAATCCGATGCGGTGCGGATCATCTCCCCGATCCCCGGTAAGTCCGCGATCGGCGTGGAGATCCCCAACGTGGACCGGGAGATCGTTGCCCTCGCCGATGTGCTGAAGTCCCCGGCCGCGGTCGCTGATCATGATCCGATGCTGGCCGGGCTCGGTAAGGACGTTGAGGGTGTGGCGGTGCTGGCGAGCCTGCGGAAGATGCCGCACATGCTCGTGGCCGGAAGCACTGGCAGTGGCAAGAGCGTCTGCATAAACACCCTGATCACCTCAGTACTGACCCGCGCCACCCCCGATCAGGTCCGCATGATCCTCATCGACCCGAAGCGGGTTGAGCTGAGCATCTACGAGGGCATCCCGCACCTGATCACCCCCATCATCACCCAGCCGAAGAAAGCCGCTGAGGCGCTGGAATGGGTGGTGGGGGAGATGGAACGCCGTTATGACGACCTGGCCGCCTCCGGGTTCCGGCACGTGGACGACTACAACCGTGCGGTCGACGCCGGGAGGCTCGTCGCCCCGCCCGGCAGCGAGCGGGCGTACCGGCGTTACCCGTACCTGCTGGTGATCGTGGATGAGCTCGCCGACCTGATGATGGTCGCCCCCCGCGACGTTGAGGATTCCGTGGTCCGGATCACCCAGCTCGCCCGCGCCGCCGGCATCCACCTCGTGCTGGCGACCCAGCGGCCCAGCGTGGATGTGGTGACCGGGCTGATCAAGGCCAATGTCCCGTCCAGGCTCGCGTTCGCCACCTCCAGCCTCACCGATTCGCGCGTGATCCTCGACGAGGGTGGCGCGGAGAAACTCATCGGTGAGGGTGACGCCTTGTTCCTGCCGATGGGTGCGAATAGGCCGGTCCGGCTGCAGGGCGCGTTCGTGTCGGAGAAGGAGATCCGCGCGGTTGTGGAGCACTGCAAGACCCAAGCCCAGCCCGAGTACCGCCGCGACGTGCTGCCCGCTGAGGGGCCCGCGAAGGTAATCGACGGGGACATCGGTGACGACCTTGACCTGCTGTGCCAGGCCGTTGAGCAGGTGATCAGCACCCAGTTCGGGTCGACGTCCATGCTCCAGCGGAAACTGCGGGTCGGGTTCGCGAAAGCCGGGCGCCTGATGGACCTCATGGAATCCCGCGGCATCGTCGGCCCGTCCGAGGGGTCCAAGGCCCGCGACGTGCTCGTCAAGCCCGACGAGCTAACCGAAACCCTGGCCTCTATCCGGGCGGCCAGCAACCCTGAGGAGAACTAGATGCACTCGCCTGCCGCGAGCGCCACCCATGGCAGTCTCGCCGCGAACCTTCCCGGTGCTGTGATCGGCGGCGTGATCTTCGCGTTCGTGTCTATCTGGTTCATCCGGCGGCTCGCCCGCAGGGGAAGCACACCCGCCCCCGTAGCACCGGCGTCCGGCCGTGGGATCTTCGGGCCTGTTCTCGCGTTCGCGGCGATCGTCGGCTTGGCGGTTACGGCGAGCAAGGATCATCACGCCCCGGCACCAGCTGTGCCGCCGGTGGGGGCGCCGGTCACCCCGCCGAAGGTGACGATCGTCCACCAGGCCCCGTTCCATTTCCCGCTGACCGGCACGGAAATCGTGTGGATCGTCGTGGTTCTCGCCGTGGCCTGGGTCGCTATCCGCGTCAACAAGATCATTCACTCCTGAAGGAATTGGCATGACCAGCACGCTTGAGCGCCTGACCGGAACCGACACTGAGGGGACTTTAATGCCGACCCCGGGAAGCCTCCCGGCCGTGCCGGGCACGTCCGCGATCCCGTGGTGGACGGGTGTCCCCGGCCTTGACCCGGATGTCCGCTACGAAAGCTGGAAGTACAAGGTCTCCTGCGCCGCCATCGCCTGCGGGGTGCATGTCCTCGGCCTGGACGCCGGCCGCGCGGATTGGCTGCGCGGTCAGATGAAAGCCCCCGTCACCAAGTGGGCCAAATGGCTCGCTGAGGGCGGTGAGTACGACGCACCGAGGCGGATGATGACGCTCCGTCTCGTTTGTGAGCGGAGCGCGGAGATCCACCCGGACCAGATCCTGAAGATCGCCGAGGAACTCTGCGACGCGGGGACTCTGCGGTGAAAAAGGTGGGTGCCCTGGCTGCTGCCGCCGGCGTCTTGCTGTATGCCGGCAGTCACCATGGCATCACTGCGCCGATCACCACCGCTGCGGCTGCTCACGGTGGCACGGCAGCCACCAGTGGCGGCACCCTGTCCTGCTCCGGCCTGGAAACCCTATGGGAATCCGCAGGCGGATCACCCGGCGCAGCGTTCATGGCCGCTGAGATCGCCACCGCCGAATCATCCGGGCAGCAATACTCAACCGACCATGACAGCAACGGCAGCACTGATGAGGGGTATTGGCAGATAAACACTGTCAACGGGGACGCCACGTATGACCCGATGGGGAACGCCCGTGCCGCCGTCGCGATCAGTCATGACGGGACGGACTGGTCGCCGTGGGTCACCTATAACTCGGATGCGTATCAGGGGAAATGCTAACTAAGGAGGACACAGTGACCCTTACCGGGGATGACACCGAGATCACCAGCCCGGACACTCCGCACAGCGCCCGCTATGACGGGAACCACTGGCGGGTGTCCTGGGCGCCCGGCCGCGACCTGACCTGCGGGCAGGCGATGACAGCGATGGTTCTCGCGTGTGCCGTGGCCCGGGATGAACCGGAAAACAGTGACCTGTGGTTGCATGTAGCCGGATGGGCGGATGAGCTCGGGCTGACGGCAGAGGAAGCGATCGGGGCGTGCAGGCGACGATCCGGAGATTGAGGGGATTTACCCGCTGGACAAGTGGATCCCGAATCAGCAGCGGTTCGGCGGGAAGGTTTACCGGCGGCGGATCGTCGTGGTTGAGGACTGGACCGAGGTGCCGCCCGTCTAGTTGGCACCGGCCTGCCCGTTCCGCCATCATCACAGCCATGCCCCCCGTCGAGCCATGCCCAGGATCTTGCAATACCCGCTGGCGGGAAGCCCGCGAAGCCTTCAAGCAGGCCCTCAACACCTACGGGCGGGACGGCATCCTCGACCCCAATCAGACCCGCCCCGAACCACCATCCATACAGCCGATCCAGGGTGATCCCGTATGGTGCGGCCGGTGCGCAAGCCGCATCCGCGCCAGCCTCGCCGACCTGGACGAGCTCGCCGCGATGCTCGGCTGGGTCGCTGACGGGCACGCCGCCTCCGCCGGCAGCGACGCCGGCCGCGTGTCCGGCACCGCCGAAGTAATGTCCCCATCCGATGCGGCCGACGAACTGACCGACCTCATGAACATCCTCACCGAACATGAGAACGCCTACCGGGAACAGGTGCTCGCCATCGGCACCCCACCGCGGCGCGGGTTCCTCGCCGCCACCTCCACCCAGTGCATCGCGTGGCTCGGCCACCACCTCGATGACATCCTCACCTCCACCATCGCCGAAGGTTTCGGTGCTGACATACTCGCCTGGCACAAGGTGTGGAAACGTCAAGCCAAGGCCGGCGCCCGGAAACTGACGAAACCGATGCGCTGCCCCTCCTGCCAGCTGCTGATGCTCGTCTGGATCGAAGGTGAGGGCCGGGTGGAATGCGCGAACCCTTCTTGCGGGCGGATCCTGTCATACGCCGACTACGAGAATCTTGTGGAAGAAAAAGCCGGCCAAGGTGCCCGCCAGGACGACACGGAACATAATCCGGCCGCGTGATCGAGCCTGCTTGACTACCCCCATCACACCTGTTTAACTACTGAACGGATCTTCATACCCAAAGCCGCCCTTGACCAACCGGGCGGCTTTTTTTGTGTGCCCGGGAGGCTGTGTGGATGAGGCAGTGCTGAACGTTGACGCTCTCCTCACCGCCACCGAAGCCGCCCTGTACGCGGGTGTTTCCGTCGCCGTGATCTGCAACTGGCGGGCCCGCGGCCACCTGCCCGTCGCCACCGACGAGCACGGCAACGAGATCCGCAACGCCAAGGGGCAGCGCCTCTACCGGCTGCTCGACATCGCCAAGGCCGAGCATGCGACCGGGCAGCGCGCCGAGAAGATGGCCCGGGACCTGGAGCGGCGCACCTTTCCCGCAGCAGCCTGACCGATAGGCTTGAGCAGGGCATTCGCCCCCCTTTAAGCCTCGTTCGATCGGCCTCGCCATGTCTCACGCTGCCCTCGTCACCGCGATCTTCGCCCTCACCATCCTCGGTTTCGAAGGTGTCGTCGCCCTGTCCGCCCGGCCTTGCGAGGAGGAACCGCATGGGATTCCCGTGGCCCGGGAGCACTGAACGCATGCTGGCCGAAATCCAGGCCCAGCTGACCGCCATCAAAACCCAGCTAACCCAGCTAACAGACAAGGTGAACATCATCATGAGCGAAGACGCAGCCGTAGCCGCAGCCGCCGCAGACCTGACCACCGACGCCGCCGCGCTCACCGAGGCGGAGACCGCCTTGCAGGGCCTGGTCGTCGCACTGCAGGCCGAGGTGGCCGCCAACCCCAACGTGGTGCAGCCCGCCACCCTGGCCGCGCTTGAGACCGCTCAGGCGGCCGTGGACGCCGCGACGACCGCCGCCACCGCCGACGTCACCACGGACACCCCGCCCGCGCCGGCCCCGTAAGGCCACAACCCTCGTCGCCGCCCTGATGCCCGGCCTGTCTCATCCGCCGCGTGGCAGTGCGGCGCCAGGGCGGCGGCTTCGGCGGGGGAGGCGTCATGATCTCTGCCACCCAGCCCGCCTACGCTTCCCTTCGGGAAGGGACGGTTACCCGGACTGTTCAGGTGACCGACAGCATCCTGGTCGACCTGGATGACCGTGACCGCATCCTCGGTGTGGAAACACTCAGCGGCGAAGACTGGGCAAGTGTTCTCGCCACGCTGGCCATGACCGGGCGGCTGGCTATCCCCGACCGCGGCGACCCCTGGCCCTGACAGGAGGCCGGCGTGCGCGCGTCAGTCGTCTACCCGCTGCTGTGGGTCGCCTGGATAGCCGCGTTCCTCGCCATCGAACTCAGCGCCCTATGGTCCGGGCACGCCAACTTCACTCTGAGTGAGTACTGCTGGCGTCTCGAGCAGATCAACCGGTCCTGGACGTTCCTAAGGTTCTTCATCGCCGCGTTCTGTGTCTGGCTGTTCTTCCACCTCGTGTTCCATTGGTTTACGTAGGCGGAGGTAGCGTGAAGCACTGCCCGCAATGCCGGCAGCGCCTGCCAGATGACTGCTGGTGCCCTGATGATCCTGACGATGATGAGCAGGATGAGCCAGAAGAAGACTGCGGGGACGACGGCCCGGTAGGCTCCGCGGCGTGACCGACACCGCCCCCACCCCCGATGAGGTCCGCGCACTCCTCCGCGAGTGTGTGACCATCGTCCGGCCGGGTGAGATCCTGGTCATCCGCGTCCCGTATGACACGCCCTGGGATAAGGCGGCCTCGTATCAGAGGGTCCTGGATGCCGCCCGGGAAGCGTGGGGGTTCCGCGCGGTCGTAGTGACCGCCGAGGAGTTCGGTGTCGTTCCCGAGGCCGGGGATGAGGCGTTCGCTGCCCGGGTAATGTCCGCGATCAACGCCCTCAACGTCCGCGCGACGTCTTTTAACGGCGCGGGTGTGCCGGTGACCGCGGAGCCTGGCTCATGGGTGGGCGGTGACGTCATGCCTGCACCTGATTTCATCGGGAAGGACACCGGTAACGATCCCGGCCCGATCGAGACCGGCCGCGCCTGGTGACCGCCGAGGTACCGGAAGTTCCCGAGGTCCCTGACCGGATCCCCGGCACGTGCGGGAATTGCACCTCAACTGACGTGCACCCGCATTGCCCGTCACCGGTGTGCACGTGGGCGAAGTGCGGCCAGTGCCGCGCGGTCAGCGCGGTTGTGAACGGTGTTCTCCGCGTTGTCGGCGGGGTTGCGGGACTACCATGAGCCCTCCCGGCCCCGAGCAGGTAGACGCGGCACTGGCCGCGCTCACCGGCACTGTCAGCGAGGCCAAGCCCAGCAGTGACCTCGAGCGGAATCTCGTGCGGCTGCGGCTCGTAGCTGAGGCGGCAAACCGGGGTGTCCCGTGGTCCCGTATCGGCCTGGTCATGGGATGCAGCGGCAAGGAAGCCAAGCGCCAGATGAAGCAGCTCGCGCGCCACACTCAGCGGCAACTCTTGCTGGCGAAGGACCGCTAGGCTCTGGCGCATGTCCGTTCTAGCCGAGATTTTCGCCGCACAGGGTGAAACACCCGATCTCGCCGCGGTTCAGGCCTCACCTGCTGATGTGATCGCTGCGGCGGCCATGATCGGCTGGCTAAGCGACCCGGACGCCCGCTGGATTCCTGTCGCGGTCCAGGGCGGCACCGATGCCTGATCAGCCCGCGGACCCGTTCCTGCCAGGTGACGCCGGCTCGATCGCGGTTGTGGCGCT
>Ga0182016_10001561_pt1 | contig 27886 bp, 22 predicted proteins | sample 712S2MmetaG_FD_120491 | JGI IMG/M metagenome (GOLD analysis project Ga0182016, IMG submission 120491) | Permafrost microbial communities from Stordalen Mire, Sweden - 712S2M metaG | ecosystem: Environmental > Terrestrial > Soil > Wetlands > Permafrost | place: Sweden: Stordalen | collected...
AAAAGCGCCCTGTCCCGTTTTACGCCGACTGATTTCATCCATATGGTGAAGGAACACCGGATCGCCCATCACGAAAAAAAACTGGGCCAGCTTTTTTGCGACCGATCCGCCCAGGACATCGTGGCCATGTTGGAGGAAGAATGCCGCAAAGCCAAAGTGGATCTGATTTTGGAACAGCCAGTCGCCCACGTGAGCAAAAAAGAAACCTTTCACGTCGCTACCCTTCACGATTCTTACGACTGTAAATCTTTAGTGATCGCCACCGGCGGACTTTCCATCCCCAAGCTGGGCGCCACCGACTTTGGCTACAAAATCGCCAAACAATTTGGATTAAGAATCGTACCCCCTGCCCCGGCCCTGGACGGCTTTCGGTTGAAACCGGCTGACTTGAAACAATTTGGCGACCTGATGGGCGTTTCCGCCGATACGATCGTTACTTGTGGCAAGGGCGTCTTTCGCGAGAACATTCTTTTTACCCACACGGGTCTCAGCGGACCCGCGGCCCTGCAAGCTTCCCTTTACTGGTATCCGGGCAATACGATTCAAATTAATTTCATCCCCAAAGCTCCCAAAGACACTTTGGAGAAATGGTTTTATGGATGCAAACGCAAGGGTTCCAAATCGGAGATGAAGACGCTACTGAAAGAATGGCTGCCCGCCCGTTTGGCAGACCGCCTGTGCGAACTGGAACTGCCGCCCAAAGCGGCCATACACCAGATGCAGGACAAGAAGATTAAGGATTTTTGCAATAAGTTACAAAATTACAGCTTGAGCCCCGAAGCCACCGTAGGTTATAGCAAAGCCGAAGTGACAAGAGGCGGCGTGGACACGGATGAGCTTTCTTCGAGAACGATGGAATCCAAAAAAATTCCCGGCCTTTATTTTATCGGCGAAGTAGTGGATGTGACCGGCTGGCTGGGCGGCTACAACTTTCAATGGGCCTGGGCTTCGGGCTACGCCGCGGGCGACGCGGTTTAAAGTTTGTCATTGCGAGGAGAAACCGTCGATCCCCACATTTCCATTAGTTGTTAATGGAATGTGGGAGTATCCCATTTCCTTTAATAATTTTATGAAGAAATGGGGCTAGACGGTTGTTATCGACGAAGCAACCCCAGTTATAATAAAACTTCAACCCGCCACAACGAACCAAGCACTGTGGTTGCTTCGTCGTAACCGTCCCCCTATTCGGGGGCCAATTCTCGCAAAGACACACCGCCGTATTACTTAAGCTTGTTGAAGAGCTTAAGTATCCAATTCTCGTTCCATTTAACTACTGAACGTGAAACACGCCGGTCATGCCCGTACAGGGCAAAGTGCAGATGGCGGGACTAGGAGTCGCCCCGCAAGATCCGTGTATGCCGCAATGGAAGGTGTACATAGTGCCGGACGGACCCGAAACGGTGTAGGAAAAAGATGTGACGATTGATTGATTGCTGATGTTGCAGGTTCCGCTGCCGTTATCAATGTAAAGCGGATGACCGTTGTTACTGGCATCGAACACCACCACTTGGCCCGGGACGACCGTAATGGGAGCGCTGATGGCCGGGCCCGCAGTGCCATTCACGCTGTAACGATTAGCGGAAGTCACGCTAATGGTAATGGGCCCGGACACCACCACCGTCGTGGCCGTAGGGGTAAAAGTAGGAGTGGCTGTCGGAATAGCTGAGACCGGCGCGACCAGGGTTTTAGTACAGGCCAGGGGAAAGATAAAAACAACCAACGACAATAAGAAAAGATAAGAAGCGGCTTTCATTGCATGACCTCGATCAAAATGTAATGCAATTATACCACATTAAAAAAACTCGGAATTGAGGGCAAACCATCCGGCTAATCGTTCGTTCGCCTTAAAACACGGCCCGGATAAAGATCCAAAAGACCTTTTTTACCGAAAACAATTTGGCCGTTGACCAGAACCCACTTAATGCCGTGAGGCGGGTCCCAGGGAGAAACGGCGGTGGCCGTATCGCCGATGGTTTGATAATCAAAAACCACCATATCGGCCCAATCGCCTTCTTTTAACAATCCCCTGTCTTTTAAACCCAGTAATCGCGCCGGCTCTTCCGTAAGGCGGTGAATGACTTCGGACAAACGAATCACTTTTTTGTCGCGAACATAACTACCGATCAGCCGTGGAAAGGCCCCCACATCGCGGGGATGCGGAATGTTGCCGGTGGAATCCGAACCGAACAAAACATTGGGGTCCTGAATTTTTTTAATGAGGCCCTCTTCAGAAAGTCCGTGGTAGCAAATTTTAACGTCCCCGCCGTTTTCCAAAAGCAGGGCCAGCACGGCGGACTCTTCGGACATTTTTCTCTGCTGGGCCAAATCCTTAATGGTTAAACCCAGAAAACTTTTAAACGCTTTGGACCGGACCCGGGTGATTTCAATCTTGTCGCCGCCGCCATATTCCTGCAGACGGCGGTGGATATCATCCAGAATGGCGGTGGTCTTGGCGTCGCTGTGGTAAGAAGCCCAGCGGATCGATTCGGGTTTTAAATATAAAAACTGAAAGAGGGATAACTGAACCTCATTACCCCAAAAGTCGTAGGGATAAACCGTGGCGTAAACCGAAAGTCCTTTTTCCTGGGCCTGTTCCAGCAGCAAAAGACCGCTTTCGGTCTGGTCCCAGTTGCTGGGAAGCTTGAATAAAAGATGCTGGATAATGACCGGCACTTTGTCCACCTGGGCCACTTGAATGGCTTCCTGGATGGCCTCCAGAACATTGGAGCGGTAGTTGCGGATGTGGGTGTAATAGGCCGCGTGGGGGTATTGGGAAAGTACCGAGGCCAGATCTTCCAATTCGGCCGGCTGGCACCATTCGCCCGGTTCATAACCCAGCCCGCTGGATAAACCAAAAGCCCCATCCTGAAGGGATTTTGCCACAAAGTCTTTCATCTGTTTCATTTGATCGGCGGTCGGAGGGTCTTGCCGGCGGGTTTTGACAAACCAGTCCCGCACACTGCCCTGCCCGATGAGCGTGCCCAGATTAATCATGCTGTGGTCTTTTTCCACTTTAGCGAGGTTTTTGCCCACATCCAAAACGGAAAAACCGCAGTTGCCCGCCAGACCCGAGGTAATGCCCTCTTCGATGGCCCTTTTCTGTTCGCTGAAGGACCACAAAAGATCGTTGTGGCGGAGGATGTCGATAAAACCGGGAGCGACGACAAGCCCCCTGGCGTCCACTTCCTGAGCCGCCTGATAGGCGCCCAGACCGCCGACTTTGGCGATTTTGCCGTGAATGACCGCCACATCCGCCCGGTAGGGCGGCCGGCCTGAGCCGTCGACCACCAGTCCGTTTTTGAAGACAATGTCGTATTTTTGAATTTCATCCGCGCCGCTATGACCGGCGGCGAAGAGCAGAAGAAAGATAAAGATAAAAACCTGTTTCAAAACAAACACCCCATGGATGGAACTTTTACCGGCTCAGAACCGACATAAACCCGCCGTCATGCTCAGCCGTCGGTAAAAAGGTAAGCCCCAGTTCATCCCCGGAAATTTCAGGATATCCCTCAGGCACTTTTAAATTAACCGGTTTAAATTCGGGATAATCTTTCACGAAAGCCTCAATGACTCTCTGGTTTTCTTCCCGTTCCAAAGAACAGGTGCTGTAGACCAAAAAACCTTTGGGATAAAGATGGCCCTGGGCCTGCACCAGCAAATCTTTTTGCTGGTCCGCGTGTTCAATCACGTCTTTGGGCATCAGCCGCCATCTTAAATCGGCGCGGCGGGACAAAACCCCCGTGCCGCTGCAGGGCGCGTCCACCCAGGCCATATCAAATTTTTGCGCCGGAGACAGTTTGGTAATTTCGTGGTCAAACACTGAAACCTGTTTCAAGCCGATACGGTTTACGTTTTCAATCAGTCGTTTGCGGCGTTCCGCCGAAGCGTCGCTGGCCATCACCTGGCCCTTTTCGCCCGTCTTCCACGCCAACCCGATGGTCTTTCCGCCCGGCGCGGCGCAGACATCCCAGACTCTCTGGCCTTCATTGAGCGGAAGCAGATCGAGCATGGCCTGGGGAACCCAGTCCTGCACAATCCATTCCCCTTTTTGAAAACTCTCGCCGGAAAATAATCCGCCCTCATGGCTTTTGAGGCTCAAGGTATCGACCGGCCAGGTTGTTTCCGTAACCCGCACATTTTGACGTCCCAGGGTTTCAATCACCCGGGCCCGTGAACCGGGCGCCACTCGTAAATAAACCGGATGGGGCGAGTTATCGGCTTTAAGCGTTTGTTGCAGCTGTTCGGGCGTCATATTTTTTGCCCAGCGTTTCACCATCCAGGTCGGATGGGAAAACTGAAGGGCCATGGTGTCGATGTCGCTTTCACCCTTAATCACCCTCTCCGCTTTTTTGGTTTCTGCGTTTCGCAAAACCGCGTTCACAAAACCGCTGAGTTTTTCCTGGCCGCCCTGCTTGGCCAGATTGACCGATTCATGAACCGCCGCGTGGGCCGGAATACGGTCGAGGAAATAAAGCTGATAAATGCCCAGACGGAGGGCGACTTTAATCTCGATCGGCAACTGATCGTAAGCGGTAGTGCAAAAGGAATTCAGGTGATAATCCAAAAGACGCTTTTGCCGGGTACAGCCGTAAACCAGCTCTCTTAAAAGAGCCTCGTCTTCCGGTATGAGATTTCGTTTCAGTTCCAGAACATCCGAAATCTTCGCGCCCTTTTCCATACTGTAAAGAGCCTTGGCCGCTTCCAAGCGGGAGGGCGAAACGGTGTCTCTTGGGTTAACCATGGGGGGACGGCTATCCTGACGGCCGCGAAAATCAGAACGACCACGGAAATCGGGGCGGCCTCCCGATCCATGGCGGTCCCGCGAATTGCGCATAAAATTGTTCGGTCGGTTATTGTTAAATTGCGGACGGCCTTCGAAACGGGGCTTTGGTTGCGCCTGTTGCGCGGCCTCAATCCGGCCTGTCCCCGACAGAGTGGCAATATGACTTGGTTGCATCAATTCCTTATTGAAGTTGGGCTCGTTCTTATTATTTCCATCGACCTCTGGCCGAGGCAGAACTACTGCCGGAGGCGCCTGGTCAACCTTTTCGGCATGGGGTTCTTCAACCCGACGTTCAATAACCGGCTTGGCCGCCGCAGGAACTTCTAAATTCATCTTTTCCTGTACAGGCGCTTCCGAAACAATCTTTTTCACGGCTCTAGTTTTAGGCGCGGGTTTTACAGCCTTGGCTTTCGAAACCGTTTTCTTAACCGCCGCCTTCGTTTTCGGTTTGGCTGCCGTTGTTTTTTTGACCGTCGTTTTTTTAACCGTGACCTTCTTGGCCTTTTTCTTCGGCGCTGAGTCGTCTTTTGTTTTTTCGTTCATGAGAGGCATTCCCCCGGTTTAAACGCGGGCTGGCCTAAGGTAAAATCGTACGCTTTCATTCGTTTCTTTCCGGGCGGTTGAATCTCTTGAATCAAAACCGACCCCAAACCTGTATTGACTACAATTCCGTCTTTGCTGATCATTAAAATTTCACCGGGTTTGTTTTCATTCGGCGCGGCATTTTGAACTACCGCCGATAACAATTTTAAATCCATTTCTTTCCACTGGGTTTCAGCGACTGGCCAGGGATTCAACCCCCGGATTTTGTTGACCACCTGCGACGCCGTTCCGTCCCAGCGCACTTTACATTGTTCCCGCTTAATACTGGGAGAATAGGTGGCCGCCAGATGATTTTGCGGCAGACGGGGCGCTTTGCCCTGTTTTAAAAGTTCCAGCGTCTCCATGAGCCCTTGCGCTCCCAGAACCGCCAGACGGTCATGAACCTCACCGGTCGTTTCTTGCGGGCCGATGGGCGTTTTCTTGATCAGGAGTATATCCCCTTCGTCCATTTTCTCGTTCATATACATGAGGGTCACGCCGGTTTCTTTTTCACCGGCCATGACCGCGTAATGGATGGGAGCGGCGCCGCGGTATTTCGGCAGAATGGAACCGTGAATGTTCAGGCAGGCAGTCTTGGCCACTTGCAGTACCGATAAGGGCAAAATCTGCCCGTAGGCCGCAACTACCGTCACATCAGGCTTTAAGGCCTGAAGCTTTTCCACCGCTTCAGGGCTTTTGATTTTTTCCGGCTGATAAATTTCCAGACCCAGATCCAGGGCGGCTTTTTTGACCGCGGAAGCTTTTAATTCCAATCCCCGTCCCGCGGGACGGTCCGGCTGGGTGACGACCAGCGCTATTTCATACTGGTTTTGGCGCAGGGCTTGAAGGGCTGGCACGGCAAAATCCGAAGTGCCCATGAAAAGGATACGGAACGGCTGACTCAAGAGAAGACCTTTGGGAGGTGCAGATTAACAGGCTGTCGACAGGATGCTGAAAAATAATTTTTCAGCATCCTGTTAAAGTCTCGCGGCTTGTTTGTAATTGGCTTTGAGCTCGTCCAATTGTTTTTTCAGGAAGAGGCGCTTCACGGCTGGAACTTTTTGGATAAAAAGCTTGCCGTCCATATGGTCGATCTCGTGGAGAATGCAGCGGGCCAATAAACCCTCAAAGTCATAAACCTTTTCGACGCCGTCCAGATTCTGACCTTTGACCTTCACTTTAAAAGAGCGTTCTACTTCTTCCCGGACATCGGGAATGGAAAGACAGCCTTCTTCGATGGTTTCAGTTCCCTCTTCGGCCAAAACTACCGGATTGCAGAGGGCCAGGGATTCACCCTTGTCCTCTAAATCATAATGTTCGTCCATGACCATCATGCGGATGGCTTCGCCGATTTGAATGGCGGCCAGACCCACCCCGTTGGCGTCTCTCATGGTTTCGGTCATTTCACGGGCCAGTTCCTTGAGCTCGTCATTAAATTGGGTTACTGGCTTACTTTTGAGCAAAAGCCGGGGATCGGGATAAATGACAATAGGACGTAACATGAAGCCAACCTCTTAAAATGAATAACTTCTGACTAAATTATAGGCTGAATCGACAGGCGACTCAAGACACCGGACCCTAACTTTTAAGGGGAACTTTGGCGATGATTTCTTTGAATTCAAGGCAAGCCTGGCGGATATCAGCCGCTCCCACAATCCCTGTAACGACGGCCAAACGGCGGGCGCCCGCGTCCAAAACCGCCGCGGCGTTATGAAGTTTAATGCCGCCAATCGCGAAAAAAGGGGGAGCCTGTTTCCACTGATGGATTTTTTTGACATATTCCAGCGTTACCGGCGGAACGACATTTTTTTTGGTCTCGGTCAGATAAACCGGCCCCACACCGATGTAATCCGCCCCATCAACCAGGGCTTTATGAGCCTGATCGATTTCATGGGTGGAAACACCGACAATTTTGCCGACACCCATAATTTTCCGGGCGTCTTCCACCGAAAGATCGTCCTGCCCCAGATGAACGCCGTCCGCTCCGGAAAGTTTGGCGATATCCGGCCGGTTATTGACAATAAAAAGGGCGTTATGTTTTTTGGTCAACAGCCGAACTTCCTGGGCGACTTTTAAAAGCTCCCAATCCGTCATGGAATATTCACGGAGCTGGACAATATCCACCCCGCCCTTTAACGCCGCTTCGACTACAGAAGTCGTTGTTCGTCCCTGGGACAGCGCCTGATCCGTTACCAGATAAAGCCTGGCGGAGGATAAGCGATCCTGAAGACTGGAGCACAATTTAAAAATCCTTGAGAGGCGTAGAAGCCTGTGCGTAAAGTTTTTTGGGAATACGTCCTGCCAGGTAGGAGAGCCGGCCCGCCTCGCAGCCGTTCTTCATGGCATATGCCATCTTCAGGGGGTCTTTAGCGTGGGCGATGGCGGTGTTGAGCAGAACCGCGACCACGCCCAGTTCCATGGCGAACGCCACGTCGGAGGCGGACCCCACACCCGCGTCAATTAGAACGGGGCATTTTAATTTTTCCAAAATAATCCGGATGTTATTGGGATTCAAAACTCCCTGACCCGAGCCGATGGGCGAGCCAGCCGGCATGACCGCGTGGGCCCCCGCCTGTTCCAGCTTTTGAGCCATCACCGGATCATCGGAAGTGTAAGCCATCACCGTAAAGCCCTCTTTGACCAAAACAGAGGTCGCTTCCAGAGTTCCCATGGGATCGGGCAAAAGTGTTTTTTCGTCATACAAAACTTCCAGTTTCACAAAGTCGGAAATACCCGTGGCCCTGGCCAAATGGGCCACGCGAATCGCCTCCTCGGCGCTGTAGCAGCCGGCCGTATTAGGCAGCAGGGTATATTTTTTGAGGTCGATAAAATCTAAAAGATTTTTCTCGCCTTTTTTATCCAAATTCACCCGTCTTAAGGCGACGGTGACGATTTCGGTTCCGGACGCTTCCAGACACTCGCCCATGAGTTCATTGGTGGCGTATTTACCCGTTCCTACTAACAAGCGGGACGTAAAATTTTTTCCGTTAATTTGATAGCTATCCTGCGTCATCAACTGGTTTATAGTCGCTGTCATTAGCCGCCCCCCACAAATTGAATCAGTTCCACCTGATCGCCATCGGCCAGTTGGATTCCCGATCGTTTATCCAGTTGAACAATCCGGCGGTTCACTTCCGCGACTACCGTTTCTTTTCGAACGCCCAATTGCTGGATCAATTCTTCCAAAGTGGTTTGTTCGATCAATTCCTTATTTTCACCGTTAACCAGAATTTTCAAAAAACCCTCGCTCCGCCGTGATCATTCCATCTTTCTTCATCAGCCGTCTATTTTCAAGACTTGGTATTAAACTGCCGCAAGATTTCTGAAATTCTGGACTCCAGATCGTTCTCTTCCTGACTATTCTCGATGTTCAAAAGCCGGTTGATGGCGATACGGCTCACCACCGAACCTTTGAGCCGGGAATCCTGCGCTTTCAACCGTTCCAGGACCTGGGTTTGAATGGTGCTGGATTTGAAGCTTTTGATTTTGCCCCCGAGTTTGACTTTTCCACTGGGCCGCTTGGAGGACTCTCGCAGGGCGGTCAGTTTTTGAATCGACTGTTCGGCTTTGGTTTGGGGTTTGGAAAAAGACTTTTCAACTGAAGCCTTTGAGCTTTTTTCTTTTTCCGCGCGGAGTTTTTCAAGCCGCAAAATCTGTTTCTGCGCCTCTGTCAAATGCTCTTCTTGATCACCCACGAGCCGTCTCCTTCTCGCCCCATACGAGGGGCCAGTTTCTTTCCAACCAGGGACCCAAAAAATAAATACCCGTTCCTACGATAGACCCGGCTACCACATCAGCGAAGTAATGATATCGCCCGTAAATGGTTCCCGCAAAGAGAGCCAGTGTTAAAAACAAAACAACATTCTTAAACCTCCCTAAATAGGGATAAGCCATTATACAAATGATTGAGGCCGCGATATGCGAACTGGGAAAAGAACCGCCCGGAAAGGCGTTTTTCTCTACCGCGGCTTGAAGCCAATCCGATATCCAGTAGCCTTTGAGGCCCTCTCTCAGGCCCGGCATATAAAACCGGGGGCTTTCGGCGGGTAAAAAAATGAACAAAAGATAGCAAAAATAATAGGTAAAACTTAACGAAAACATAAAGGCCCTGAATTTGGCCGGGGGCGCTTTGAAGTAAATCATCAGAGCCGAAAGCGGCATTAGGATAAAGTAAAAGCTGTAGCCGATGCTAAAAAACTCGTTGAGGAGCCGCATCGGCGGATAAAACTGCTGGAAATTCCAAACCCGCCTTCCAATCCTCCCCAGTTCGTCGTCCACGCTGATGAGCGATTCATCCAACGTCCAATCAAAATATTGATGCACCAAAAGACCGATTTCTTTGTAAAAAAACAGCATGGCCGCCAGAGGATAAAGATCCCTGATGAATTGAACGATCGGATTTTTGATGCCCCTGACCGCCCAGAGTAAAAAAAGAAGAACCGCAAAAATAACGGCGTGATCCTCAATCAAGCCGGCCTTGAACTCCTCTGGCAAATTACCCGTGGCGATCACCACCGAAATGGCTGCCTGATAAAACAAAACCAGCGAATCCACCGAATTCAGCCAAAAATCCTTTGGCGCAGGTTTGTCCGTTAAAAAGACGGGAGTTTTCAGGGAGGTCACCAAGGCTTAATCACCGAAACCAGCGGAGGTTGTCCCGCCAGCGCCATTTTTTTGGTGTAGAGAACAACTTGGTCATGCGATTTATCCGCTTTAATCGTCAGAAACGCGATGGAGTAATAAGGCAGTTCATAATCAAAAGTCTGATCCAGCCCTGCGTCCACCGAGATATTGGCTTCCCTGTTATTTAGAATAATTTTGGGGTGATAATAATTACTCCCTTTATTCAAAATCATCAGGCAGACATCTTTGGTTTGGGGATCTTGCGTGGCGTAAGCCGAAGCGCTGGCATTCTGAACCTGGGTCCAAATCACTTTTCCCTTCATGTAAGTGCTCAACAGACGCAAAATCCAGTAGTCCGGTTTGGCGCCTTTGGCGTCAAAAAAGTCCAGCGGGCCGTTTCCAGACAGGTAAGAAAAGAAGCCCATTGGCATATAGTCTTTCATCACGGTCCCCGCTTGTTCCGCTTCCCAAACCGCGGCCCAGAAACTATTCGGGCCGACGTCTTCCGGTGTCGAGGGCACCGCTATTGAAACTCCTCTGGCGGTAGAAGTTGGAATGGCCGTAGCCGAAGGCGTTAAAGAAACTCGAGCGGTGAGCGTATTGTCGGTCGACTCCATACAGACATTGCCGCCCGTGATAACCAGAGGAATATAGGTATCCGAGTTAATGGCAATACGGCTTTTAAGATCGCGGGAAAGGGTTTGCATATGGTGAACGTCGTCTAATACGCTTCCGGGATTGCATTGAGCCGCCTTGACTGAGCCGTAATGGTGAATCGAAGCCAAATTGACAATATCGCCGTCAAACTGGATAAAAGGAGTCAGCCAGTCATCCTCGCCCGAGCTATAGTGCCACGCCAATTCGGGGCCCAAAATTAAAAGGGACGGATCAACTTTTTTGACCGAGTTATAAATTTCGCGAAAATCGTTGATGTAGTCGTAAACGTTGTAACCGTCAAATTCATTTCCCTTCTTTTTTTCAGCGTAAAGGTCAGGTTCATCGCCGATGGTCCAATAAACAACGTGTTCGCTTTTATCCACATTACAATGCCGCACCCAATCCGCGACGGAAGAAGGATCATCCCGATTGATCGGTAATTCAATCATGGGCTCGGCGCCCATTTGCCGGGCGTACCCTACAAATTGATCCAACGCCTGATACTGTTCATCTTTCGTTTTACTCAAAAACTCCGTGCCAACCAGTTTTAAGATATTCAACGAAATCGGTTTTAGCCAATCCTGAACCCGCGTCATTGACCCCAACAAATCTCCATTGGTCGGAACCTGAAAAGACTGTCCGTAAAAGGCGGGGCTTACGCCGTTTTCAGAGGATAAAAATTCAGGCAGGGTTTTTATGGAAATGGTGACCGTTTCCACACCTTTTTCAATCGGGGCCAGTGATGTTCCAAAACCCTCCGCGCGGGCATAAAATACCGAGTTGTCATAGACCTTTATCTGGTCCAGATTAAAATGACCATCGTTATCCGTTGTCGCCGTTTTCGATTTGGGCCATGTCGTCACCAAAGCTCCCGCGATAGGCTTACCCATTTCGTTTAAGACCAATCCCGTAATATTTCTTCGGCCCCAGTAGGTCGCGCCTTTCGTTCCGTCCAGGACTAAATCCGCGTAAAGATTTTCCTGGTTGTTAACTGGTACAGAAACTTGTGTTTTACCAATCCATTGAATCGATCCCCATAGGGATGGGTTTTGCCAGCTTTCCGGATTACCGGTTAAATCCAATTGAAGTTTTCGATTACCGCTGGTAGAACCTCCTCCGTCTAAAGCCAGGTTGAATTTTGTGGTTTTACCGGGCCCGATTTCCAAACCCTCAAAAAAGGTCAAGGGAATACAGGCTTCCAAAATATAGCCGTGTCCCGTAGACCGGGCTGATATTCTCCCGCCGCCGATGGATTGCTCTTTATTAAAACAAAACATCCTCGCGTTGCCGCCTCCCGATCCGGGTGTTAAACCAATATGATAGTCTCCTTTGGAAACTCGATTGAGGTGATCGGTCGCGGCGCCAGTGGAAAGAAAAAGTTCAATACAGTCCCCGTCCCAAAGCGACATACCACTGTTGTCATTCACCACACCAGAAGTGTTTTGAACAATCGCCGCGAGATACAAATACTGGTCGTCATAGGTTAGGAATATCCGGCCGCTAAAATCATCTTTTGATTTCCAGTTAAGCAGGCCGTAGGTCACCTGTGATTTTTGATTTAGGAGAATCATCCGCGTCACGGGCCAATCCACCAGAAAGCCGTCGACACGGATAGATCTATTTGTATCGTTGACCGTAATGGGTGCCAGCGTTGTCCGGTCCAACGTGGGAACGGGCGTCTGGCCGCGGCCTGCCGCCGGGCAAAAGGCCATCCATCCCAAACAAAAAATCAGTTTGAAAAAAAATCGAATGGTTGGAGAAGATTTTTTCAAGAGTTATCCGTCATTTCAAATCGTCATCAGACTTTTGTTCAAAGCGGCCTATCCAGTTTATTCCAATAAACTTTAGCCCAAAAGAAAAAAGGCCGGAATAGTCCGGCCTTTAAAAGATTTCAGCATCGACTTTTGAATAAACCGGCGTTAGAGAGGCGCCACCAGTGTGGTTTCTCCCATCAGCCACTGATCCACGCCCTTGGCGGCGGTGCGTCCTTCGGCGATGGCCCAGACAATCAGGGATTGTCCGCGGGTCATATCGCCTGCGACAAACACGCCTGGCACATTGGTCATTTTGTTGGCGTCCGCCTTAACATTGGAACGCTGATCCAGCTCAATTCCCAACTTTTCAAACAAGGGATTCTTTTCCGGACCCGTAAAACCCATGGCCAGGAAAACCAGATCGGCGGGAATCTCAAATTCGCTTCCCTCGATTTCCTGCAATTTGGGAGGCCCTGCTGGTTGCGGAATCCATTCCACCTTTATGATTTGAAGCTTTTTCAAAATGCCGTTCTCGCCCAAAAACTGCTTGGTTGAGACGCTATAAAGAATTTCGCCGCCTTCTTCGTGGGCCGGAGCCACGCGCAAAATACGAGCCCACTCGGGCCAGGGGTTGTTACCCGCGCGTGTCGCTGGGGGTTTCGGTAAGAGTTCCAAAGAAGTCACGCTCTTGGCGCCTTGGCGGTGAGCCGTACCGATACAATCCGCGCCAGTGTCGCCGCCGCCCAGGATGACAACATGTTTGTCCTTAGCGTGAATTTGACTTTCAACTTTATCACCCTCTTGAACCTTATTGGATTGGGGCAGGTATTCCATGGCATAGTAAACGCCTTTTAGCTCCCGGCCCGCGATCGGCAGATTGCGGGCTTGAGTGGCTCCACCGCACAAAACAATAGCGTCAAAGTTTTTCTTCAAGTCTTCAACCGGAACATTGTGGCCGATATTGGCGTTCGTTTGAAATTCCACGCCTTCCACTTTCATTTGTTCCATGCGGCGGTCCACATGACGTTTTTCCATTTTAAATTCCGGAATGCCGTAACGAAGCAGTCCGCCGATACGGTCCGCTCTTTCAAACACGGTTACTTTATGTCCAACGCGGGCCAACTGTTGGGCACAGGCCAATCCAGCCGGACCCGAACCCACCACCGCGACTTTTTTACCCGTTAATTTATGCGGCGGAAGGGGCTTCACCCATCCCTCTTTCCAAGCGTGGTCAATAATCGAAACTTCGATTTGTTTGATCGTGACTGGCTGGCTATAGACATCCAAATTCAACGTGCAGGAATTTTCGCAGGGGGCGGGGCAAAGACGGCCGGTAAATTCAGGAAAATTATTCGTGGCGTGAAGCCGTTCAATGGCTTCCTGCCAACGGTCGCGGTAAACCAGATCATTCCAGTCCGGAATGATGTTTCCCAGGGGACAGCCCATATGGCAAAAAGGAATACCGCAATCCATACAGCGCGAAGCCTGGTTTTTCAGATGATCCGGCTCCAGCGGCAATTGATATTCTTTCCAGTCCTTAACCCGCTCCACGATGGGCCGTTTGTGAGGTAATTCCCGGCCCGTTTCCATGAATCCTGTTGGTTTTCCCATTTGTCTTTTTCCTTTTAAGCCACAGCCACGGGGGCTGTCTTAGATTCTTTTTGAGCCTGAAGCGCTTTTTTGTATTCCACCGGCATAACTTTAACGAACTGTTTGGAAATCTGGTCCCAGTTTTTCAAAACGCCGGCCGCTACCGTACTGCCTGTATAGTCCAAATGCTTTTGAAGCATCTTTTGAACCAGCGAAACATCGTCCCTATCCATGGGTTCAAGCTCGACCATTTCTTTATTACAGCGCAGGTTGAAATCTCCCGACTTATTCCACACATAAGCGATACCGCCGCTCATGCCCGCCGCGAAATTGCGTCCTGTTTCGCCGATAACAACCACATGACCGCCGGTCATATATTCACAGCCATGATCACCCACACCCTCAACCACCGCGTTCACGCCGCTATTTCGGACTCCGAAACGCTCGCCAGCCCGGCCTCGAATGTAAGTTTCGCCAGCCGTGGCGCCGTACAAAAGAACGTTCCCTACAATTACATTTTCCTCAGGCACAAAAGATGATTCGGCATGCGGGGTAACAATAATTTTGCCGCCGCACAGTCCTTTGCCGACATAGTCGTTGGCATCGCCAACCAGTCGCATGGTCAACCCCTTCGGCGCGAAAGCGCCAAAACTTTGTCCCGCTGAGCCGTGAAAAGTAATTTGAATCGTGTCATCTGGAAGCCCTTTGGAACCGTGTTTGCGGGAAATTTCCGCTCCCAGCATTGTTCCAACAGTGCGGTTGATATTACGAATCGGCACTTCAAACTTCACCGGTTTCTTCTCGTCCAACGCCGGTTTGCAGCGTTCAATCAACACTTCATTATCCAGAGCCTTGTCTAAACCATGATCCTGTTTTTGCACGCAATAGACAGGTCCATTGTTTGCCTCTTCGGGTTTATAGAAGATTGGAGAAAAATCCAACCCCTTGGATTTCCAATGAGCAATCGCCTCATTCGTTTCTAAAAGTTCCGAATGACCTACCATGTCATTGATCGTCTTAAAACCCAATTCAGCCATGATCTCGCGCAGTTCTTGGGCAATGTAAGTCATGAAGTTGACTACGTATTCCGGCTTACCCGTAAACTTTTTGCGCAGTTCCGGGTTTTGAGTGGCAATCCCCACCGGACAGGTATCCAAATGACAAACTCTCATCATAATGCAGCCTTCCGCCACCAAAGCGGCGGTCGCGAAACCAAACTCTTCCGCGCCCAGCAAACAGGCAATGGCCACATCACGGCCGGTTTTTAATTGGCCGTCGGTTTGAACCACAATGCGATCGCGTAATTTATTCTTCACCAGAATCTGATGCGTTTCCGCCAAACCCAATTCCCATGGAGCGCCTGCGTATTTAAGAGAAGTTAAAGGGGAAGCTCCTGTTCCACCATCGTGACCGCTGATCAGCACGTGATCGGCGTGAGCTTTGGTGACACCAGCCGCAATTGTTCCCACACCCACCTCGGAAACCAGCTTCACCGAAATACGGGCGAATTTATTGGCGTTTTTCAAATCGTGAATCAACTGAGCCAAATCCTCGATCGAATAAATATCGTGATGAGGCGGGGGCGAAATGAGACCCACAAAAGCCGTCGCATGTCGGGTTTTCGCGATCCAGGGATAAACCTTCTTCGCCGGCAATTGACCGCCTTCGCCCGGTTTGGCACCCTGAGCCATCTTGATTTGAATTTCCTTGGCGTTGACCAAATAGTGGCTGGTTACTCCAAAGCGGCCTGAGGCGACCTGCTTAATCGCTGAATTACGGGAATCGCCGTTGGCATCCAGCGTATAGCGATCTTCGTCCTCCCCGCCTTCGCCGGTATTGGACTTTCCACCTAAACGGTTCATGGCAATGGCCATTGTCTCGTGGGCTTCTTTACTAATCGAACCATAAGACATCGCACCCGACGCGAAACGCTTTACAATTTCGCTAGCCGGCTGAACTTCGTCAATCGAAATAGGCATTCCCGCTTTAAACTTAAACAGTCCGCGTAAAGTGGCCAAAGACTTCGATTGTTCATTCACGTCTTTCGAATAATCTTTAAATAATTTGTAATTTCCTGTCTTCACCGAGGTTTGCAGTTTATGAATAGTATCGGGGTTAAACAAATGCTTTTCCCCATCTCTACGCCATTGATACCGACCACCCCACTCCAAATCTAATTCTCTAAAAGGCCTCTCAGGAAAAGCGCCTCTGTGGCGTTGTTCGGTTTCGGTGGCCACTTCCTTGATGCCAATACCCTCAATTCGTGTTTGGGTCCAGGTAAAGTACTTGTTCACGAAATCTTTATTTAAACCAACGGCCTCAAAAATCTGGGCGCCTCGGTAGCTTTGAATGGTCGAAATACCCATCTTGGACATCACCTTCACAATGCCCTTGTTAGCCGCTTTGATGTATTTCTTCACGGCGGTCTTGTGATCAATGTCCGCAGGCAAAATTTTACGGCGGATCATGTCGTCCAAAGTTTCAAAAGCAAGGTAAGGATTAATAGCGTTTGCGCCGTAACCCAACAGCATGGCAAAGTGATGTACTTCTCGCGGTTCGCCCGATTCAATAATCAGCCCTACTTTGGTTCTCTCTCCGTTTTTAATCAGGTGATGGTGCACGCCCGCTGTAGCTAATAAGCTGGGAATCGGTGCCATGTCGTGATCCAATCCGCGATCCGACAAAATAATAATCTGATAACCATCTTTTGCCGCGTGGCTCGCTTTTTGCCGAACTTCATCAACCGCTTTGGCTAAACCCGCTCCGCCATCCGCTACTTTATAGAGAATAGGAAGCGTAATGGCTTTATAGCCCTTGTATGAAATGTGGGAAAATTTAGCCAACTCGTCGTTATCCAACACCGGACTTTTCAGCTCAATTTGCCGGCACGATTCGCTGGTCGGCTTCAAAATATTGCCTTCGGGACCAATGGTGGTATTCACCGAAGTGACTAATTCTTCGCGGATCGCGTCGAGAGGCGGGTTTGTGACCTGGGCAAACAACTGACGGAAGTAATTAAACAGAGGCTGATTTTTATCCGATAAAACCGCCATAGGAGTGTCATCCCCCATGGAACCAATCGCTTCCTCGCCATTAATGGCCATGGGAGCCATCAAGATACGTACATCTTCGTGGGTATAACCAAAAGCCTTTTGGCGTTTCAAAACCGTATCGTGATCCGGCTGGGGCACATGGGGCGCCTCCGGCAGATTTTCCAAAGTCGTTAAATTTTGTTTTAACCATTCCCCGTAGGGCTGTTCTTTTGCGATTTTTTCTTTTAATTCCAGATCATCGACAATGCGGCCTTCTTTTAAGTCTATTAAAAACATTTTCCCCGGTTCTAAACGGCCTTTTTTAATCACTTTCTTCGGGTCAATATCCAGCACACCTACTTCCGAAGCCATGACAACCATATCGTCTGACGTCACGTAATAACGGGAAGGGCGCAAACCGTTGCGGTCCAAAATAGCACCAATCACCTGTCCATCTGTAAAGGCAACCGATGCGGGACCATCCCAAGGTTCCATCAGGCATGAATGGTAATGGTAAAAGTCTTTCTTATATTGGGGCATGGTAGCGTGTCCTTGCCAGGCTTCGGGAATCAACATCATAATGGCGTGGGGTAATGAACGGCCGCCCATGACCAAAATTTCCAGAGCGTTGTCAAAAACCGCCGAATCGGACTGTCCTTCGCTAAGAATGGGAAGGATTTTTTTCATTTCTTCTTTGCTGTAATGTTCGCTTTCAAACAAGGCCTCGCGGGCAATCATCCAATTGCTGTTTCCGCGCAAGGTATTAATTTCGCCGTTATGGGCGATATAGCGGAAAGGATGGGCCAAATCCCAAGACGGAAAGGTATTGGTTGAAAAACGGGAATGAACCAACGCCAAAGCCGATTCCATGTCTCGATCCCGCAAATCGGGGAAATAGGGGGCCACCTGGCCCGTGGTCAACATGCCCTTGTAGCCGATGGTTCGACAGGAAAGAGTTGCCACATAAAAAAAGTTCTTCTGTTTCATTTTGGTTTCAGCGACCACAGCGTTTTCAACTCTTTTACGGATTAGAAAAAGTTTGCGTTCAAATGCGTCCGCGTCTTTAATCGAGGCGGATTTGCCGATGAAAACCTGCTTCATTAAAGGTTCGGCAACCCGGGCGGTCGGCCCCACTTCGGCGTTTTCGGTCGGCACCAAGCGCCATCCCAAAAGCTGCTGGTCTTCTTCTTCGATCACGCGGTTAAAAATATCCTCGCAAATTTTGGCCTCGGCTGAATCCGCTGGTAAAAATATAGAACCTGCCGCGTAGTCTCCTTCGGGCGGAAGCGTGATACCCCATTCGGAACAATTTTTACGGAAAAACTTGTCGGGGATTTGGATCAAAATACCAGCGCCGTCGCCAGTATTCACTTCACAACCGCAAGCGCCCCGGTGGTTAAGGTTTAAAAGAATCTCCACGCCCTGTTGGACAATCTCGTGGGACTTATTGTTCTTTATGTTGGCGACAAAACCCACGCCACAGGCGTCTTTGCCCGCGTCGAAAGGATAAAGTAAGTTCTCGTTTTCTTTGACTCGGATCGGTTCTTGAGACATTCAATTCTCCCGGAAATCGTTCATTTCATTAAATAAAGCAAGGTTTATTCCAGAGTTAAAAAAAGCGGTCCCTTTTTGGGCCGCTGGTGGAGCAAACTAAATTGGACAGGTAAATTACAATAGATTTATAGCTTTTTCAAGGAAACTTCAAGTAACTAACAAAAACCCCAACACTTCATCCCTTAACCTTTAAACGGGCAAAAATCAGTGTTTCCTTCAAAATCGTAAAGCCAAAAGAGTAACTTTCATCAAGATTTGAACGGGGTTTGACCATGGAAGTAAGCGTCATAAAATTCTTTTTTGGCTTCTAAAAACCGGTTCTCTCTTATAGCTTTTCGAATCATCAAAGTCACATCGGTCATAAATTGCAAGTTATGCATGCTCAACAGCCGCAAGACCAATATTTCTTCCGTTTGAAAAAGGTGCCGTAGATAAGCCTTCGTGTAATTGCGGCAACACTCACAAGCGCAGCCAGGGTCGAGTGTCGAAAAGTCTTCGGTAAATTGAGCGTTCTTTAAGATAATTCGTCCCTTGCGGGTTAACGCTGTACCGTTACGGGCAATGCGGGTGGGCATGACGCAGTCAAACATATCCATTCCCCGTTCTACGCATTCCCAAAGGTCTTCAGGTGTTCCTACTCCCATCAAATAGCGTGGTTTATTTTCGGGCAAGTAAGGAGCCGTATTCTTCACCACCTGGTAAATACTTTCTTTCGGCTCGCCTACTGAAACTCCGCCAATGGCGTAACCAGGAAAATCAAAGGCCAGCAATTGCTTTGCGCTCTTTTCCCGCAAATGGGGAAAGTTTGAACCTTGCACGATTCCATAAAGAGCTTGAATCTGATCCCGCCCGCTCTTTTTGTGAGTTTCCCAGCATCGCTCGGCCCAACGGGCCGTGCGGTCCACGGACTTTTCCACATAATCTTCCGGCGAGGGAAAAGGGATGCATTCATCAAAGGCCATAATGATGTCCGCGCCAATCTTATGTTGCAACTGGGTGGCGCTTTCCGGCGTCATTTCACAAGTACTGCCATCCGAATGCGATTGAAATTTCACACCATCCTCTGTAATTTTCCTTAAGTCCGCCAGACTGAATACCTGAAAACCTCCGCTGTCTGTCAAAATCGGTTTGTCCCAATGCATGAAATGGTGGAGACCCCCAGCCTTTTCAATTAAATTCGCCCCAGGCCGAAGCATTAGGTGATAGGTATTCGCTAAAAGAATTTCCGAACCGCAAGCCAACACATCCTCAGGTGAAAGAGCTTTCACTGAAGCCTGTGTGCCCACCGGCATATAACAGGGCGTTTGAATAGACCCGTGCGGCAATTTTAAAATCCCATTTCGGGCGGGTGTTTTTGAATCCTTAGCCGTAACTTCAAATTCATGAAAAGCCATAAACCCTCGCGCTTCGTAATACTTTCAGCAAAAGTGCGGCCATCATACTGATTTTCGGGAACTCTTTGGGTGAAAACCCTTTATTTTGGTTAGAATGCGCTTATGAAACGAGAAATATACGTGCCACCCCAAGGGCCGCCTCAGGGAGGCCCCAGCCGAGATATCTACCCGCTCATGGGCGAAGAAAATATCTTTAAAATGCTTTCGGATTTTTACAAAGAATTAGAAAAGTCGCCCATTCGGGCCATGTTTCCGCCTGACATGGAAGAAGCTTCTCAAAAATCAGCCAAGTTTTTCGTTCAGGTTTTGGGAGGCCCGCCACTTTATGTGATCGACCACGGCCCACCCCGCATGAGAGCTAGACATATTCCTTTTGAAATTGATGAAAAAGCTCGCCAAATATGGCTAGGTTGTTTTATGAAAACCATTGAAAACGCTGATAAGAAATATAACTTTCCCCCGCAACATATGGAGGGCTTTAAAGATTTCCTGGAAAGCTTTTCCGCTTGGATGGTCAATAAAGGTTAATTGACAATGTAAGTCGCAATAAAAAAGCCGCTCTTCCGTTTCGAGGAACGGGGCCTTTTAGTTCAACCTTCAGCTAACTTGGAAGTCAACTCCAGAGGTGTAGCGGTTCTGCTCTCCGCTTGTGTCGCATCGGCGGCAGTAATGGCAGTTGTAGAATCAGGTTTCGCGTCACCCAACTTTGCTTGCAAAGCTTTTAGATTTGTTTCCGCTTTGTTAGAACTTTTGCTCCCCACTTTCGAAGTGTCGATCGCGACAGCCTTTTCCAATACCGGAACAGTCTTGTCGGCTACGCGTGTATCCGCTTTCAAATAGGCCAAACCTTCGCTATTTAAACGACAAGATTCCCACTTTTTGGATAGCAATGTTCCGAAAGCTTGATAGGCTGAATCGCCTCGTCCGTTTAGCTGGCTTCAGCTAAATCACCAGCGGCCTTCATTGCTTCCTTGATCAAAGGCTTTTGGGTACAGCTACTGATGTAGCTGCGACGGGTGCGGTTGCACCGGTCATGGCCGGGGTGGTTGAAGCAGGCGGTCGTATTAGCCGCGCACAATCTTAGGGTTAAAATAAAAATCCTGCCATTAAAAGCACAAACGCGTTCATGTTTCGAATCATCTGCGACTACTTAATTTTATAAAAATCAATCGCGAAACGACTCATGCATTCCAGTCAATAGCCAAGAAAAAAACCAAATACTCTGCAACATATTGATTCCAAAACCAAAACAGGCGCCAAAAGCAACTTAGAATACGGCCACTAGTTTATTTTAAGAACTTCCTGAATTTTTTGTTTTAATTCGGATACACCTACCGGTTTGCTGAAAAAGGCCTTTACGTTAAAACCCTTATTTTGAAAATCCTCTTTTAAATCAGCATAATGGCCCGAAACCACAATTATTGGGAGACTGGGAAATTCTTTTTTTAAAATAGAAAAAAGCTCCAGGGTATCCATCCCCGGCATGAACATATCCGTTACCAAAAGATCAACCTTTTGCTCATGCAACTCCGCCATCGCCCTGGCCCCATGCTCTGCCAAGAGCACCTTAAAACCCTCTTTGACAAAATTTTTCTCATAAACTTTTTGTATTCCAACGTTATCTTCTGCGAATAAAATTGTAAAATCCGAGCTTTTCATTCTTTACTCCTTTGTTGATCAAGTGCCCGGAAAAAACCGGGGAACTACAATTAAGGTTCAAGCCATTATACTCACTCAAAATCAACCGTTCCCGGTTCATCAAGAACTTTTCGCACCCGCTTCACAAGGTAATCCAGTTCAAATGGTTTCTGAATAAGATGGATATTTGAATCTAATATTCCCTGTTGAGACAGCACTTCAGCCGTATAGCCTGATATAAAGATAACCTTCACCTGCGAACGTGATTTTTTCAATTCATCCGACAATTGTTTTCCGTTCATCCGGGGCATGATGGTATCAGTTAACAAAAGGTCAATTTTGCCTTGGTAATCTTGGGCTTTTTGGACTCCCTCAACCCCATCAACCGCCTGTAAAACGTTATAGCCGTATTTTTCCAGAACCCTCACCAGTAATTTTCTTACTGGTTCCTCGTCTTCCGCCACCAAAATGGTTTCCGATCCCATTGCTGATATTGTTTCCTGCTTGTCTTCCAACTCAACTTTCTCAAAATGTTGGAGAGCGGGAAAACGAAGGGTAAATGTGGTTCCCACTCCCGGAATACTATGGACAAAAATAGCGCCATTCCACTTTTTCACAATTGCGTAAACCGAAGCCAAACCCAACCCAGTGCCTTTGCCCTCTTTGGTGGTGAAAAAAGGCTCAAAAATATGTTCCTGAACTTCCGGAGTCATTCCGATTCCCGTATCCGTGACATTGAGTTGGACATAAGTACCAGAAAAAACATAATCGTCCTTACCTACCTGAGATGGACTCACTTCCACATTTTCCGTCTCAATCATCAATGTACCGCCCCGGGGCATGGCGTCCCTTGCGTTCAGAACCAGATTGAGGATGACCTGCTGGATTTGACCCGCGTCGGCCAGAATGGGTTTTAAGTCTTTGTCCTGTTTGAAGGAAAGATCAATCGAGGCGTCAATAAGCCGTTTGAACATTTTGTTCATTTCATCATTGATTTCATTAAAGTTAACAGCCTGGGGTTTGGAAACCTGTTTTCGTCCGAAGACCAACAGTTGTTTGGTCAATTCTGCGCCTTGCCGTACGGCCTTTTGAATTTCCAGCAATTCCTCCGCTTGGGAACCGTTCTTTTCCAAATCGCTCAAAAGAAACTCAATATTCCCGCCGATGACGCTCAAGAGATTATTAAAATCATGAGCTACACCCCCAGCCAGGCGCCCAATAGCGTCCATTTTTTGAGATAGCCGGATTTGTTCTTCCTGTTTTTGGAGGGTTAATTCAACCTGTTTACGATAGGTAATGTCCCGGGCGATAATTGAGACACCGGCTATTTTATCCATCAAATTTCTAATCGGCGTTAGGGTAATGGATACATGTATCTGATCTCCGTTTTTCTTAACCCAAATTTCCTCGTGATTAGAGACTTCCGCTTTCTCTATGGTTTTGTTCCAAAGCTTTCTGGTTTCGTTTAATTGATCCGCACGAACGAGAGAAATAGCCAATTGCCCTTTCATTTCATCAAAACTGTAGCCAAATATGATTTCCGCGCCCTGATTCCAATTAGTAACTTTTCCTTTTAAATCAAAGCCCACAATCGCCACAGCGGATTGCTGTAAAATCGCGGTCAGCTGCGATTGGGATTCCTCGGCCCTTTTCCGAGTCAAAGCATATCGGACAGCTCTTTCCAAAAAGTCCGAATCCAATTTACTCATATTTAGAAAATCAGCTGCCCCCAAATGCATCGCTTCCAAGTCCGATTCATAATCGGTGATACCGGTTAAAAGGATAACCGGAGCTTGGCATTTTTCCTGCTGTATGGCGTAGCGCAGAAAATCCATTCCCGATTCCTTGCCAAGTTTGTAATCGACCAGATAGGCGTCATGTTTTCCCTGATGAAGTTTTTTTAAGCCTTCTGAAAGACTCGCGGCATTGTCTAGTTCGTACCGGCCATGCTGAATTTTTGAAAAAAGAACCCGAATAATCTCATAATCCGCCAGATTGGATTCCACCACTAAGACGCGAATGATCTTCCTGCTCATAATTAAGCCTTCCTGATGATGATCCCTTACACTGTCGATGTACTATTTCAAGAATCGTAAAAACTATTATTTTTGTTTGCTATTGGCAGTCCAATGTCATGTCTTTCGTCGTTCAAACAGGCAAAAAATTTTAAACCATCAGATGAAGATTTTTCCACAAACCACATCGAAATTTTAGCGAAACAAATTTTGAACCTTAATATCAATACACAAGAGATATCGTTTTTGAAGAGCGTCATCGAATAGGGCCGAAATAGTGACGCACATATTGCCTGAAGCCATTGAGAGATAAGGTTCCGTAGTGAAATCAGTTTTTTCAAGCCCTTCTTCTATCAGCATATAGTAATAATCTTTCATCGTATGGTCAGTTCCTTTGGGAGCGGGACGAAACAAAGTCTTATTGCGGTGAAAAGAATCGAAATCATTAAAAAAAGTTTTGCTCACCTGAATTCCCTGTTCATCTAAAACATAAAAGCATTCAATATTGGCGAAACGACTGGCGACCCGCTCCAGTTTTTGATCAAAATCTAATGCGGATACTTTGGAAAGTTCGGATTGTAGTTCAGTAATCATGGAATGGTGTTTTGCGTTGTGAATTCGTTTGACGCTGATTTTTTGCATCTCACTCGCTTTAAAAGCAAAGGCTAGATCGATTATTTTATCTGTATAGGATTTATGAATGCATTCACCCGGTTCCAGCGGTTCCGAAAAATAAAAACCCTGAATCATGTCCACGCCCAGTTGAAGAACCGTCAAAGCTTCTTCCTTCGTTTCAACACCTTCGGCGATGATCATCGTACCCAGTGTACGGCTCATGAAAACCAAGGATTTAAAAATCTGCTGCTTGTAAAAATCATCCTGAATATCCCGGATTAAATAATGATCAATCTTGAGAATATCGGGCTTCAGCAGCGGAATGCGGTTGAGATTGGAATGACCGGCGCCCACGTCATTGAGCGCGATCAGAAACCCATGATCGCGGTAAGTATCCACGAATTTTTGCAGTTCTCTCAAATTCTTCACGTTGGATTCAACGATTTCAATGCAAACGTTGGTTGGTTTATAACCCATGGTTTTTACCATTTGGAGCAGGTTCCCCGAACCAACCACCCCTTGGTCAATAACAGACGCGTCAAAATTAAGGGTTAACAGCATGTCTGGATAAGCTTCGTGAATAGGTTTGAAATGCTCTAGAACTTTTTTTCGACAAAGGCGGTCCAGCGCCAAAGTGAGGTCAGCCTGGGAAGCCTCAAAAAACAGGTCAGGAGGCGGGATAAGACACTTGGTTTGGGGATGAATGCCTCGGGACAACCCCGCAAAACCGATCAAAGCTTTTCGCTTTAGCGAAATGATCGGTTGATAGCGCGCCGTCAGGAATTCGCCCTCAATGATGTCATTAATTTGAAACTTGTACGGCATTGTTTTTTTCATTGAAATGCCTGGTTGGGTGTATTTACACCCAACCATAAAGCAATCCTCATGCCATGTACAGTTGTTATGTTTAGCAAGCCTTTACCTGACTATCACCGACAATAATGTAATTAGGACGTTTATCGTTGATTCTAATTTGAGGATTTAGAAAAATAATCCAGTAATGCGGTTCAACTAGATCATTTATTTTTTCAAGTTTAACGAAGCACTAGGACTTTCAGAAGTTGATGTTCCAGAATACCGCCATTAACGTCCCTCACTTCAACCGCCACGATATAAACACCGCTAGCCATTCCTGTAGCAGTCCATTGATTTGTCGCAACTCCGGGCGTACCGGGTATGAACGCAACTAATTCTCCGGCAATCGTATAAACTTTCGCGCTTAATATCGACGCATTGGTAATACCGCTTCCATTGAATGTCGTCGTTAGGGTCGAGCTCGGCTCCAAGACGTTCGGCTCCGCCAATACAGTTCCACTTGCGCCGCCCGTCATCACCACCACGCTACGGGTTATGTCTGTCGTTTGACCATTCCCATCATCCCAGTGTAATTGAACTGAGTAGGTACCGGAAGTCACATTTGACCCTGTATTGTTGGTTCCGTCCCATGTCAAGGTAACAGGCGTAGCTGAAGTATTAATGAATATCTGAAGGAGCGTCGTGGAGCCGCTATTGGCGGTTGATCCCAAAGTCATCAAATTCGCGCTCAAATTTACATTGGTCATTTGGGCGTTTGTTCCCTGACCGGTTGTGTAATACAAAGTCCGGACTAATTCGCCAGATGAGTTATAGATGTTAGCCGTTATGGTAGCTATGTGCCGGTCGACGACGGCCTGTTGGTCCACGCTTGTTACCACGCCTGTCGGAGACACGCTATCGACCTTAATTTCATAAGTGCCGTTTGTCACAGGATTTCCACTGTTGTCCGACCCATCCCAAGTGCTGATTAAAACTCCGCCGTAGTAAATAGAGATAGTGCTGTTCGGACCTTGCAATTCTGTGATCGTATTGGTTTGAGACAGTGTGATATTGTTTATCGGCTGCGAATATTCTTTCACTTTGATGGTTTTGACCACTTCCCCAGCCGAATTGTAAATATTGATGTTGACCGTATAAAGCCCGGTTACCTGAACATCGACGCTGGAAGTCAAAGGCGCCGCTAATCCCGCAAAGGTCAACTGGGCATTATTAATGAGATCTCCCCCGGACACTAAATTATCAACCTGTGCCGTGTAGGTCAGCTGGTAAGTCCCCACCGCCAAAGGCGAAGGCAATATCCACTTTAAATTCTGTCCATTTGAGCTTGGGGTAGTTCCTGTAGGCATATTCCCAAAGGACACAAAGGTTAATCCGGACGGCAACACATCCGTCTCTACCAAATTATTCGCGCCGCCACCTGTTACCGTGATCCCAATGGTATACGTCAGTGTCCCGTTTGCCTGAGCTGTAGTGGACGAAACGCTCTTGGCCATCGTTACGCCGGGCAGAGCTGTCGGAGTCCAGGTGGGAGTGAAAGAAGGTGTAAAAGTATTGGTGTGGGTTGGAGAATTAGTGGGGGTGTTCGTCGATGTATTGGTGGCGGAATTAGTGGGTGTATTAGTAACAGTCTTGGTTGGTGTGAAGGTCGGCGTATTTGTCCAAGTGTTAGTCGGCGAATTAGTCGGAGTATTCGTGATGGTGTTCGTATTAGTAGAGGTCGGTGTATTCGTCAGCGTGTTTGTGGGTGTATTCGTGAAAATGGAAGTATTCGTCGGTGTATTGGTGGGTGTATTCGTTGTTGTATCAGTAGGGGTATTGGTAACGGTGAAGGTATTGGTCGGAGTAAAGGTATTCGTCCAGGTATTGGTTGGCGTGTAAGTATTCGTATTCGTCCAAGTATTTGTCACTGTGTTCGTGTTTGTATAGGTTGGAGTGTTTGTCCATGTGTTGGTCGGCGTTGGCGTAGAGGTATTGGTCCATGTGTCGGTAATCGTATTGGTGTTTGTTGCGGTAGGGGTATTTGTCACCGTATTGGTGGAAGTGGCGGTTGGCGTATTCGTAAACGTATTGGTCGGCGGCAAAGTCCCGGTCGGGGTGAGTGTGACTGTATTCGTAATAGTATTCGTTGGTGTATTGGTAGCCGTGGAAGTGGCCGTGTTCGTTGGTGTAAGCGTGGGCGTTTTCGTGGCTGTAGCGGTTGCGGTATTAGTGGCTGTAGCTGTGGCTGTGTTTGTTGGTGTAAGCGTGGCCGTATTGGTATTCGACGCGGTTGCGGTATTCGTTGTCGTTGAGGTTGCGGTATTCGTCTTTGTCGCGGTCACGGTATTGGTGGCTGTGGCTGTGTTCGCGTTTGTTGCCGTATTGGTCGTAGTGGCGGTAGCGGTGCTCGTGGTAGTAGCGGTTGCCGTACTGGTTGTCGTAGCCGTCGCTGTATTCGTGGTAGTAGCGGTGGAGGTATTGGTCGTGGTTGCAGTTGCGGTGTTCGTGGTTGTCGCAGTCGCCGTATTCGTGGTGGTAGCGGTGGAGGTATTGGTCGTGGTTGCAGTTGCGGTGTTCGTGGTTGTGGCAGTCGCCGTATTCGTGGTGGTAGCAGTGGAGGTATTCGTCTTTGTTGCCGTGGCGGTGTTTGTGGTAGTCGCTGTCGCCGTGCTGGTAACGGTTGATGTCGCCGAGTTGGTGGCTGTATTGGTCGCGGTACTCGTAGGCGTTGGTGTGGGCGTCGTACAGGTACCGGTAAATTGAAAAGATTGATATGTGGCAAATTGCTGGTTATAGGCCATTAAGCCCATATAACCACCCGTACAACTGCCGTTATAAGTCGCCAAAGGCGTAA
>Ga0182016_10001564_pt1 | contig 27866 bp, 19 predicted proteins | sample 712S2MmetaG_FD_120491 | JGI IMG/M metagenome (GOLD analysis project Ga0182016, IMG submission 120491) | Permafrost microbial communities from Stordalen Mire, Sweden - 712S2M metaG | ecosystem: Environmental > Terrestrial > Soil > Wetlands > Permafrost | place: Sweden: Stordalen | collected...
CCCGGCGGCAGGCGCCTTCCGCAGTATGCATGTTTCCAGTCTGCGCTCATGGCTGGTAATTAACTGCAACGGGCGGGCGAAAAAACTGCGGCTTGGGCAGGATTGTGAGAAATGCGGTTTAGTCTCTTATCAGGGCACGGATTCATCCGTGCCGAAACGGCCTCAAAACGCTCTGGGCTTTAGCCCCTGCGGGCTGTTTCTTCTTCACAAATTTGCACCGACTCGATTCACCAAACGCTGACCAATGCCGACCCGACGGGCATCGGTCCCAATGCCGCCAGGATTAGGACAACCGGGAATGGTAATCAAGGGGTTATTTCCCTCTTGGCAGGGCGTCCGGCGTCACCCCATCACAGCTCCATATGCAACTGCCCGGGGTGGGCATCGATCCTTTGCAGGTTCCTGTCAGTTGCGCATTGGCCTTTTGGAGCTTGACGAACCCTGTCATTTGCTGGTCCGTTTCCCAGGACATATTAACTTCAATGACCGTGAACTTCTTCTTTTCATAGGTTGCCTTCATGCTCGCGTTAACGCACCCCAGGCCGGTTGCCTTCCGGTTGATCTCAGTCTGAGCGTTCTCCGCGCCCTTCGGGTCCATCCAGCCCTTCACACTCAGTTGCGTCAGCAAATTTTGAACACCCGGGTCGCTGCTCTCCGCGGCTCCAGCGGCAAGCAGTTCCTGCCCGGCCTGATATCCGGCGAAAGGAGCATCCAGCCTGATGGCGGCCGCTGCGCGAAGCTGCCATATCAGCGTCTCGTGCGGATGTTTCAGAATAAAAGGACCGCTCTTGACCATAAGCTCTTGCAGCGACTTCTTTTGTTGATCCGGGTCCGTGGCTTGCTGTGCTTCGCGTCCCAGCTCAATGAGCGCGTTGTAATCTACCTTATCGAGGCCGGTAAGCGGTCCGGCATCCGCTTGCTGGGCATCCGATTTGCGGAACCAGCTCTCGGCTTGTGCATAATCCATGGGCACGCCCAAACCATATGCGTATGCCACCCCCAAACTGTATTGTGCATAGGCGTTGCCGTGGTCAGCCGCCTTGCGGAACCACACCACGGCCTGCGCCGAATCTTGTGGAACACCCTTGCCACTCTGATACAACCACCCCAGGACAGCCTCACCGCGGGCGTTGCCTTGATCGGCCGCCTTGCGCGACCAGATCAAAGCCTGCGCGTAGTCCTGGGAGACGCCAGTTCCGTCTGCGTACATGGTTCCCAGACTGGCTTGCGCAGCGGCATTGCCCTGGTCAGCCGCCTTGCGGCACCATGATGCTGCCTGCGAATAATCCTGCGCAACATCCCCGCCCTCCAGATAAGTCCGGCAGAGTGCAGCGGGCGCATCGGTATCCCCTCCCTCTGCCAGCGAGCGAAGGGAATCGGCAATCTCTTTACCAAAGGTCGGCATTCCTTTGCCGAAGAGCGCGCTTCGGGCTGCCAAGGTTACATTCGTTTGCTTCTGTTCTCCCTTGCGCAGGTAGGCGATGGCAACTGTTGTTCCCGGCGCAGACGCGTTAAGAACCTTCGTCAGTTCCTCTGAGTCCTTAACCTGCGTATCGTTCACGGCTGTGATCAAGTCGCCGGGCAGCAGGCCGGCCTGGTCGGCGGGGCCGCCTTTGATAACGTACCCGACTTTGGCTCCTTTGCCGCCCTCACCATAGAGCGTCACTCCAATTGAGCCTGGTTCAGGCGGCGTGTTTGGGGTCGAAGCAGTTGTCCCGGCTGCGGGTTGGGCCGGAGTCAAGTTGCCTGCCGGCTGGGCGTTGGCCGGAGACGAGGCGGCAGGGGCAAGCAACTTCTCAAGCAGCGCCTTGGCCTTGATCAGACGTTGATCGTCAGGATAGGCCACAAGCAGCCCATTCGTTAGCTGCAGCGCGTCAGCATTTTTCCCAGCCTTCACCAGATCGGTGATCTTCGCTGTCATTTCTTCCGGCGCCTGTGCAGCTGCTTGAGGGTTGCTTCCAGCAGGTGCACCGCCATCCGTTTGGGCATGGAGCGGAGAGAGGCAGATCAGGGCAACAAACAACCATCCAAGAAAGTACCGCGGAAGCTTCACCAAGAGCACTTACCTTTCAGTTCTGCGGCGCTGGGGCAGGGTTTGGCGACAGGCCGGCTGGGACTGCGGCCTGTGCAGGCCTTTCGGGAATGGCAGGCTTTGCGGGAATGGCTGGCTTTTCGGGAACATTCCCAGGATGAAGTACCTGATCCCACATTCGCTCTTCCAGCACGTCGTCCAACCCCCCGTGCATTGCAAACTTGGCGTCTATCTGCTCCTGTTCCTGGGGATCCGCAAGCGGGTTGTGCAACCTCGGGCTGTCGGCCGGACGCTGTGGCCATTGGAACTGAGGCGTGCTCGATTGCGGCGGCTGAAAGAGTAGTTCTATATCTCGAGCCTCTGGCAACTGAACCCGTGGATCAGGTGGCTCTGCAAGCGGAGCATGATTCCCTAATACTCCGTAGAGCTGGTTTTTGAGCTCCTGTGGGTCGACAGGCGTTTTTGTGGCGCTGCTCAGGTCCACGACTGCGGAATCGCCATGGGGTACGATTGCAGACGCGCCAGAAGCCGGAGCATCCCCGCCGAGCACCCCGTAGAGCTGGCTCTTGAGTTGCTGCGGGTTGACAGAGGTTTTTGTTGCGGCGCTCAGGTCCACGACGCTGGGGTCATCGAGAACGGCATTGAGAGTGTTTGCATTCGCCGCCGGGGGGTGAGTCGTTGCCGCGCCCGGGTTCAGATTCACTTCGTTGAGGAGATCCCCGGTACTCAGGGCTGGGGCGGTGTTGCCCAAAACCTCGCGCAGCGCATTGTTGATGTTCCCGGTCGCCCGATAGTCTTGCTGGAGCCGCATGAACTTATCCCGATCGGTCAGCTCGACCAGGCTTCTTGCGTTCTTCAAGTTATTCTGGATTACGGCATCGTTGGGGTTGTAGCTCGCAGCCTGCTCAAAATCCTGCACCGCGGTTTTATAATCGCCCGAATTATAGGCGGCAACTCCATTCTGGTTAAGGCTTTGAGCACTCACGAGCGAGGCATTCGGTTGGCCGTTCGACGTGTTTGGCGTTGCTGTTTCCTTCACCCCGAATGCCTTGCCAATCAACTGCCATAAAGGATTGGGGGCCCCGGGTACGGGGGCTCTGCCGCCAGTGCAATCCACAACAGCACACCTTTGGGCGTCCGGTGCGCGGTAATCAGGTTGCGCAAAGACATTCGATGCAGCGAGCGGTGCGAGCGAAAAAAGCAATCGAGCACCGAGTATCACCCACTTAGCCATTTCGATCCTCCTCGCAATTCTCCGCACAGATTGCCGCGACGAGACGCGCATTTCGTGCTGATGATCAGGCCCGTTAGAACGAATTTCCTGGAGCAAGTCTGCTTCAATAGGTAGATCCAGACCGGAGCAGGTGCGAAGTTATAGTCAACCATTCCCGGGAAGCCGCAATGCTTTTCGCAAGTATCAGCCAGCCACAGAAACCTCTGCAAGCCAAAAATGAGGTATTTTCGCGCCGTTGTGAGGGTAGCCACGGAATCCTTGTGTCGTTGCGCTCCTGGGTGGCGGGTCGCCCCGACCCGGGATATTTCCAAACCACTATCGAGGGCGGCCCCGGTCCCTCGCATTTGGGGACCGGGGATGCGGTAAAGACCGGGCGCATCTCCGACACTGCACCACCGCCGTGTTAGCATTCTCCGCGAACTATCAATCACAGGAGATCGACTATTGAAGAGCAGATTCCTGGCGCTTCTGCCCCTGCTTATGTTTGCGGCAATCGGAACCGCTCGGCAGACGAGCGCAGATGCGGCTCCATCTCGCGCAACCTATCTCGCCCTCGCCGCCGAGGTTGACCACGCGCTCCACAGCGACGTGCTCAATCTCTGGTATCCGCGCTCCATCGACCATCGACATGGCGGCTTCCACGCGCACTTTGCGCGCGACTGGCAGTGGGCCCCGAGCGATGGCAAGTTCTCAGTCTTTCAGGGGCGCATGACCTGGGTCGCTTCGCAGGTGGTTCTTCGCGAGCCTGACAAGAAAGCGGAGTACCTGCCCTATGTCAATCAGGGGCTCGACTTTCTCGAAAACGTAATGTGGGACAAGCAGGACGGCGGCTTCTTCTGGGGGCTCGACGACGATGGGCACGTGACGCCGGCGTTCACCGATGGCAAGCAGCTTTACGGCATCGATTTCTGCATCTACGGCGCAGCGGCGGCCTACCAGGCAACGGGCGACAAGCGCGCTCTCGAACTCGCAAAGAAAGGCTTTTACTGGCTCGACCAGCACGCTCACGACACGGTGAACGGCGGCTACTATGAATCGCTGACCCGCGATGGCAAACCGCTGGAGCCGCATGCGCCGCCCGGCCAGATCGACGAAGGCCCCGTCGGTCCCGTCGGCTATAAATCGATGAACGCGCACATTCACCTGCTTGAAGCGCTCACCGAGCTCTACCGCGTATGGCCTGACGCAACCCTTCGCGCTCGCCTCGAAGAAACTCTCTCCGTTGTGCGCGACAAGATCTGCATCGAGCCGGGCGTGATGAATCTCTACTTCACCAATGACTGGCGCGCGATTCCCGGCCCCGACTCCTTCGGGCACGACGTGGAGACGGCCTACCTGATGCTTGAGACCGACGAGCTTCTGCATCACCATGCGAGCGAGAAGACCGAACGCATGGCCAGGATGCTGGTCGATCATGCGCTCGCCTACGGATGGGATTCGGTGAATGGCGGCTTCTTCCGTGAAGGACCGACCTTCGGCAAGCCAACCGACACCAACAAGGAGTGGTGGATTGAGTGCGAGGGCCTGAACGCGTTGCTGCTGATGCATCAGCGGTACGGGAAACAGGCCCCGATTTACTTTCAGCGATTCCTCGAGCAATGGGCCTTCATCAAGAACCACACAATCGACTCGCGATATCACGGCCTGTTCAACCTGACCACCGCCGACGGCAAGCCTTTGATCCAGGACAAGGGAAGCATTTGGAAGGGGGGCTACCATGACGGACGCGCCTTTTGGAACGTGAGCGCCCGGCTCCGTGAGTTGGCACAGGAACCATAGCAGTGATCATATTAAGCAAATACGATCATTGTTGGTTGCCTAAAACTGAGCAGTTTTCCGGATACGCTCCGGGAGCAAAAAATGGCCACATTCGCTCAGTTCATAACAAAGTGATCAACCCATTGAGTCGTTTTAGTAGAAATCTTGATACTATCGGCACAAATTGTTGGGGCCCCCGCAATGGCGGAGTAGAATTGCCCTGTTATGGCGGAATCGATCAATCGCCGATCCGAAGAGATCGTTAAGTACCTTTTGAAGGCTGGAACTGCCACCATTGAAGATCTCCTTGCCGTGGCCGGTTCTTCAGCTCCAAGCATCCGGCGCGATCTTGCGCGGCTTGAAAACCGCGGGCTGATTCGCCGCACCCACGGCGGCGCAGAACTCGCCGAACCGCTTCTCTATGAACCATTTCGATACGACAGCTCATTTATTGCCCGCGAGCAGCGTCACGCCGCTGAAAAGCGCCGCATTGGCCTGGCCGCGGCGGAAATGATCCTGGAAGGCGAAACCGTCGGCCTCTCAGCCGGCACCACCACCACCCACATCGGCCGCAGTCTCCGTCATCGCGAAAAGCTCCAGGTGATCACCAACGCGCTCAACATCGGCATGGAGCTTTGCAATCGCACCACGATCCGCACTTTTCTCACCGGAGGGGCCATGCCCTGGGCGTGGTCGTTTGCGCTCTCAGGAAATGCGGCCCTCAGCTTTCTCGACAGCGTGTATATGGACAAAGTTTTTTTGAGCGTGACCGGACTCGATGCCGACCGGGGCGCCACCACTCTTGAGTCGGACGAGGCACTTGTCTATCGCAAGATGCTCAAGCAGACCAAGCAGGTAATCGTGGTTACCGATTCGAGCAAAATCGGCAAAGTGAGCCCCGCCATCATTTGCCCCATCAACGAAATTCACGTGCTCATTACCGACACCAACGCCACGGCTGAAGCAACGGCGGCATTCGAGCGCCAGGGCACGCGCGTGATCAAAGTTTGATTGTCGTCTGATTGTCTCGGCCCGATCTGCCGGGTCTATTGCCAAGCCTGTTTGCTGCTGTATTGACGGGGTCGAACGCGGTTGTGGCCGCATTTACCCGTTTACCGCTCCTGCGTCTGCGCAGCCACTTGGTCATATTCGGTCCGAAGCAATCGAATAGCTTCGCGAATATTGGCTTCGAGTTGCGCCGTATCCGCTTTACGTGCGGCGGATCCATTGGAATTCGTCAATGAGCCGTGCAGTGAGAATATTCCCGCCCGCCGCACCACTTCAACCAGCGAAGCCAAACGCAAACCACCGCCGGCAATAATATGGATGCGTCCGTCAGCCTGCTGCTGCAGCCGGCCAATTCGATCCGCCCCCTGCAGCACCTCGGTCGCGCCGCCTGAAGTCAAAATACCGGTGGCGCCAGTTTCGATTACCTGCTCAAGCGCCACATTCAGATCGGGAGTCTCGTCGAAGGCTCGATGAAACGTGGTCTCCAACGGACGCGCATATTCCACCAACTCGCGCGTTCGCTTCACATCCACTCTGCCGTCTTCAAGCAAGACGCCCAGAGCAACTCCGCTCGCCCCGGCCGCCTTTGCCTCGTCGATCTGCCGGCACATCAGCTCGAACTCCTGGGGAGTAAAAACAAAATCGCCGGTCCGCGGCCGAATGAGCACATAAATTGGAATCGAAACTGCTCTCGCGCTGGCAGCCATCAATTCAGCCGTGGGGGTGGCCCCGCTCTCGGAGAGTCTGGAACAAAGCTCAATCCTGTCTGCCCCACCCGACTCGGCGGCGCACGCTGCCTCAACACTCTCTGCGCATACTTCGAAAAAGAATGACGTCATCACAATTATCGATTGAGATCCCTTGACGGATGTTTTAGTTGCAGGCCGAGTTAAGGTGCGTCGAAGCTCCAGGTGGATCAGCTCAATGATCACCAACCTGCCTTCGCGTCCGGCTATAAAAAATAGGCTTCTTTTACCGGTACCGGCAGTTTTACGACCCTTGAGGCCAAGTGAGCTTCAATTCCGGACGATCATAACATAGAGGAGTTTAAGTTGACCAACTATGTGATTGTTTTATTTAGATATGCTCATAATTGATATCTCTGGCTTGATTTCGGGTTGTGCCAGAAAGCTGGTGGATCGAGAGGTTGTATCGCGTTCTGTCGAAGCAGGATGCCAGGTTAGGTTGCTTCCCGATAGCCTTCCGTCCATCGCGGCCTGAAGCCTGTCTTGTTGGTTTGGATCGGTGCGTTCTTCATATATATATTATTTACAACAAGATATAGATAACATGACAGTCTAAGTCTGACTGGACTGAACGCGCTCGCTCAATTCAATTTCCATACTGGCCTGATGTGAGAAGCGCCCAAAATCCCTCCGAAATCCTTACACCGCCATTATCGTTTTTTCCACTGACCGGCTTCCGGTACTTCGTTATAGATCAATAGTTTGATCATTTGAGGCGAAAGTTTTCATTTTTCTGCTTGCCATACCGCAACTCATGGGATAGTATTTGTCGAAATTGAAATTTGCGCATTTCATGCTATATCGATCAAAACAGTTTCAGACGCTTGAAACTGTCCTAACCCTGCTCAAGGAGTACAGCTTGTTAACTCGTTCTCATTATCCCCTTGAGCCGCTCAAATTGCTTGAATCGTTTAGGCCAAGCCGAACTCTCAACCTGAACTTTTACTGAAGGAGATTCCAGTGAAGCTCAATATACGAATGCTACTGATTGCGATTGGCGTCGCCGGTCTGTTCGCTCTCAACTGTGGCACGTCAAATATTCTGCGGGCACAGCAGTCCGCTGGCTCGATTACCGGTTTAGTGGCAGATTCCTCCGGCTCTGCTATTGCCCACGCAACCGTTACTGTGCGCGACGTTGACCGCGGCACAACCTGGGTTACAAAAACAACCGAGGCTGGAATCTACGAGTTTCCGACCATACCTGTTGGCCAGGTCCAGGTAAAGGTTGAGGCTCCCGGTTTCGCAACCGAGGTCCGCAGCTCGTTCACCCTGGTTCTCAATCAGGTGGCCCGTGTCGATTTCCAATTGAAGGTGGGCAGTGTCAGCTCAACCGTAGAAGTCTCCGGAGCACCGCCGCTGCTGCAGACCGATTCCACCGAGTTAGGTACGCTGATTGACGCGAACGCGGCCTCAAACCTGCCGCTGGCAACGCGCGATATCAACCAATTAACTCTGCTGGCGCCGGGCGTGCTGACCTCCAACATCTTTGCCTTTGAGTCCCCACAGACCACGTTCGGTACGGGCCGTCCGTATGTAAACGGCGCGCGCGAGCAGGACAACAACTTCATCCTGGACGGTATGGACGTGAACCAGCCGGACAACGACGAGGTTTCATACACGCCTGCGCCCGACGCGGTGCAGGAGTTCAACATTATTGTGAGCAACGCCGCAGCCGATTACGGCAACTATGCCGGTGGCGTGATCATTGAATCCATCAAGTCGGGAACCAACCAATTCCACGGCAACCTCTATGAATATGTCCGTAACACGGACCTTGAGGCCAACACGTGGCAAGACAAGGCGGTAGCTTCTATTGTTGGCTATGGTCCTGCAACCGAAATCGCGCGCCCCGCTCTGCATTGGAATGAGTTCGGTGGCACGGTAGGCGGACCGATCGTGAAGAACAAGCTCTTCTTCTTCTTCGACCAGGAAAATTCAATCTACGACCAGCCCGCTACCGGGAACCAGAACACCGTCTTCTATCCCGCCAGCGGAAACAGCTTCTACACACCCACAGGCGGATACTATGACCTGGGCTACTATTGCACAGGATTCGGCGGCACGTTCGTAAACGGAGTGTGCACTGGTGGGACGGGCACGCAACTCTACCAGCCGTCGCCCACCACGGCGGCTACTGCGCGCCAACCGTTCCTCAACAACGAGATTCCGGTTTCGGCCGTTGATCCGGTCGCCGCGAAACTGGTTGCGTTGCCCGCCTATCAGACGCAGATGACCACGGTGAATTACAACACCGCCGGTTACACCCACAATTACCAGGGCGATCTGAAGCTTGACTACCAGCCCACGGCCAACGACCACTACATGGTTCGCTACACCCAGATGTTCACCCATGTTACCCAGACCAACGGCATCGACTTGCTGACGCCGAACCTGGAGCGCAAATACCCGCTAAAGAATCTGGTTGGCGATTACGTGCGGACTTTGAGTCCCTCGCTGGTCAACGACTTCCGTCTGGGTGTACAGGTTTTCCCGGCGAACGACGAAGTTTATTCGCCGGCAACGAGCGGAGACCCGAACACGGAGATCGGTCTACAGGACGTTTCGGTGCCCATCCTCCCTTCCATCAGCACCGATTTCGGAACTATTGGATCCTCGGGGGGATTTGAGGTCTTCCACGACACTACCGATCAGATTGAAGATTCGCTGACCTGGACGCACTCGCGGCACTCGATACATACCGGGTTCCAGTTCCTGCACTACGACATGAACGACATCTATGCAGGCAACAACGGTTCAGCCGGCTCCTGGACATTCAATGGCCAGTACACCAACAACACGGGTGCAGTGGGCGGAAGCGGCTACGCAGACTTCCTGCTGGGTCTCCCGAGCCTGGTTGATGTGGGCTCGCCGATTCACTTCAACCTGGCCAACAGCCTGACGGCAGCTTTCGTGCAGGACAACTGGCAGGTTGCCCCAACTCTAACCCTGAACCTGGGCATGCGCTTCGAAGTGGTGACGCCGCGCGGCGACAGGGACCAAAGCAGGAACATCAACTTTGACCTGGTGACCGGCCAGCCTGAAGTCGGCACCAATTACAACACTTACAAAGGAATCGGCGATTACGAGCCGCGTTTTGGATTTGCGTGGCAGCCCAGCTTTGCGCCCAAGACGGTCCTTCGCGGTGCCTATGACATCTCCAGCTTCATGGAGGGCAATGGCATCGGCAACATGAACGTTATTAACCCGCCGAACACATCCCAGGTCTACCAGAACAACGTTGCGGCGTCCCCGGCGGTGTATCCAAGTGGCACGTTCAGCGACGGCTACGCGCCGTATCAGAGCACTTGCACGACAGCTGACCTGGTGGCCCTATCGGCATCCTGTCTGGCTGGCGAAGTAACCCACGCCACCGATCGAAATCTGCGGCCGGCTATGAATCAGCAGTGGAACCTGACCCTCCAGCACCAGTTCCGGGGTAACTTGACGGCGTCGGTGGGGTACGTGGGTGACAAGGACGACCACATGGCCGACATCTTCTGGTACAACCAGAAGGTTTTGACCTCAGGCACGCAACAGGTGACCGATTGGCCAGGAGGCAATAAGGTCACGGTGCCGGCCGTTGCCAACGGCCCGTATATGCAGAACCTGATCACAGCCGGCGTCTCCCAGGCCCGCTACAACGACTCCAGCGCAGTCTCCCGCTATGAGGCGATGGAAGCGACTGTAAGCCAGAGGGCCTATCACGGTCTCGACATGCAAGCCAACTTCACCTGGTCGAAATGCTTGAGCAACTCGCTGGGTTATTTCGGCGCCTATGGCGACGAGGAAGGCGTTGGCGAGCAGCAGAACGAGGGCGGAGGCAACTTCTTCCAGAACGAGTACAACCCGATGGGCGACTACGGCAAGTGCACGATCGACGCCGCGGCTGCCTTCAACGGATATGCGCTCTATAACCTGCCCTTCGGCAGGGGCAAGCAGTTTGCCAACTCGATTCCGAAGGCGGTGGATGAGGTGATCGGCGGCTGGAATGTGGCCTTTGATGCCACCTTGCGCTCCGGCTTTGCAGTTACTCCCTATGACGGCTACTTTTTCGGCTCGTTCAATCCTGCGGCAGCCTCCAACCTTACCGCGCCGTCGTATGTTGATCGCGCCGATTGCGTAGCCGGCCAGTCGCCCAACCAACCCATGCAATTTGCGCAAATCGGCCAAAGCGTGGGCATGGTCAACCTCAATCCGAAGTATGTCACGACCCAGGGAGACGGCCAGTTCGGAAACTGCCAGGTCGGTTCACTGCGTGGCCCTCACCTTAAGACTTCGGATCTGGACTTGAACAAAACGTTCCCACTCACCGAAGGCACGAACATCACCTTCATGGCCCAGTTTATGAACCTCACCAACACACCGATTTTCAGCATTCCCAACAGTTGGGCTGATACTTACAGTTCCTGCGACGGTTGCAACGGCACGCGTCTTACAGGTACCGCCTTCGCGAGTCCGTGGTCTGGAAGCTCGACTGGCACATACGGTTTGCTGGACGGCTCGAACCCGGGACGCCAAATCGAATTTGCACTCAAGCTGAACTTCTGAGCCTGTTTGGCATAGACGTTCCCTAACCTGAAGTTTTTAGAGCAACACTCTAACTTGAAGCCCGAGGCCACTGGCCTCGGGCTTCAGCTTTTTTGCTGACTAACACCGCGCAAGTTACCTTCTCGCGATCCTGTAACATAGGCACTAACGCCGCCGCATGGGGATCTATCATGCCTCCCATTGCATTTCTCGAGTGTTCCCGCTGCCACGCACACATTTCCGCCGATACACCGCAGACCGTTTGCACTGAGTGCCCTGCCCCGCCCGCAGGTTCGCTCTACGTGCGCTACGATCTCTCTGCGCTTCGTGGCACTTCTCCGAATGAAGTGATTGCCCGGGGAATCAATACTCAATGGCCGGGAATGTGGCGTTACAAAGCCGTGCTGCCCGATGTTGAGCCAGTCACACTGGGCGAGGGCTGGACTCCGATGCTTCCCTCAAGGCGTTATCGAAATGTGCACGTGAAAGAGGAAGGCGCCAATCCGACAGGTACATTCAAGGCTCGCGGCCTGGGGCTTGCGGTCACGATGGCACGCCACTACGGACTGACTAAACTGGCAATTCCCTCAGCCGGCAACGCTGCGGGCGCGCTTGCGGCTTACGCAGCGGCGGCGCAAATTGAGGCACACATCTTTATGCCCCGTGACGTGCCCTTTGCGAACTATGTTGAAGCGATCGCATACGGCGCAAAAGTGACTCTCGTCGACGGTCTCATTTCAGACTGCGCGCGCATGGTCGCCGAGCGCAAGTCGCAAGAAGGATGGTTCGACGTTTCGACACTTAAAGAGCCGTTCCGCGTGGAGGGCAAGAAGACCATGGGTTACGAGCTGGTTGAGCAACTTGGCTGGGAGTACCCCGATGCGGTCTTTTACCCCACTGGCGGCGGCGTGGGCCTGATCGGCATGTGGAAGGCGTTTGCCGAGCTTGAGGAACTTGGCTGGGTGAGGCCAGGCAAGCGCCCTAAGATGATTGCGGTGCAGGCTGCCGGCTGCGCCCCGGTTGTGCGCGCATTCGATGAGGGCGCCGCGGCGAGCCAAATGTGGCAGGACGCTGCGACCTTTGCCTCGGGCCTGCGCGTGCCCAAACCATACGGCGACACCATTATCCTCGATATCCTTCGGGAGTCGGGCGGCATTGCGCTGGCTGTGAGCGACGAGGAGATTCTTGCATCCATTCGCGATTGGGCCGCGAATGAGGGCATCTTCCTCTCGCCTGAAGGCGCGAGCGTGATGGCGGCTTACGATCGATTGCTGGCAAGCGGCTTCCTCACGCCGAGCGATCGAGTCGTACTGTTCAATACCGGAGCGGGGCTGAAGTACACTGATGTGACCGCTGAGGCGATGCATCTCACGCGCCCGAACGCTTGATTCACGGGAATCGAATGACGCAAGATACTCGAGCTGCGGCCCGCACGGTAAAACGCAATCAATATGTGCTGCTGATTGCAGGCGTGGCAATCTGGATCGCAGGATTGGCGCTGCTCTTCACCGGGAACCACGTTCTTGCCCTTGCGTTTCGCGCCGTGGGTCTCGCACTCTTTACATTTGCCACCATTCGCAAGCCCTCACTCATGATGTGGACTTTTCTGGCCATGCTCGCCGGTGTTGAGCTAGGCCTTGACGCGCCACATATCGCAATGCAACTTCGGTTTTTGGGAGACTTGTTTCTGCGCCTGGTGCGCATGATCGTGGCCCCGCTCATCTTCGCGACTATCACTATCGGTATCGCCGGCCACAACGAATTACGCTCAGTGGGACGCATCGCCATCAAATCGCTGATCTTGTTTGAAGTGATCACCACGCTTGGCCTCATCATCGGCGCTGTGGCAATGAATCTTTTCGGCGCGGGATGGGGAGTTGCGGTGCCAAATGCGGCGGAAGCCGTGCCAGCGCTGGCTCAAGGGGCACAGACATGGCAGCAGGTGGCGCTCAATCTTATCCCTGAAAACATTGCCCAGGCGGTCGCGCAAAATCAGATTCTGCAGATCGCTATATTTTCGGTTTTCTTTGGATGCGCATTGGCGGTGCTGCCCGAGAAAAAGCGTGCGCCTCTCTTGCCCGTGCTGCAGACGCTCTCAGACGTGATGTTTCAAATGACCCGTTTCATCATGTACCTGGCTCCGCTTGCCGCCGGGGGCGCGATCGCGTTTTCGGTTGCGGGCAGCGGACTCGCCACGCTGTTGGCGCTGGGCAAACTTGTGCTGGCTTTTTACCTGGCCACTGCGGCATTTTGCCTGCTCGTTCTGTTGCCCACCTTGCGGATTTTCCGGATTCCGGTGCGCAAATTTATAGCCGCTGTCGGCGAACCCGCGGCAATCGGGTTTGCCACCACGACATCTGAAGCGGCCCTGCCGCTGGCCATGGAGCGAATGCGGGAGTTCGGCGTGCCGGGTTGGATTGTCTCCTTTGTTATTCCGGCCGGATACAGCTTCAATATGACGGGCTCAAGCGTTTATCTTTCGATGGCAGCGCTCTTCGCCGCACAGGCAGCGGGTATTCATCTTTCCATCTCTCGCCAGATTGTCATGCTTGCCATTCTGATGCTGGCAAGCAAGGGCGTGGCCGGGGTTCCGCGGGCGGTGTTGGTTGTTCTGCTGACCACGGCTAGCGCGGTTCAGATTCCCACCGCGCCCATTCTGCTGATCCTCGGTGTCGACACGCTCATCGACATGGGCCGCACCATGATCAACGTGGTGGGAAACTGCCTGTCGAGTGCGGTAATCGCGCGCTCTGAAAACGTGTTTATCGACGCGCCGTAGCGGTTTAGTTGGCGCAGGGTTTTCCATCGCAGATCGCCGCTGTGATGCCTTTGCTTTCGGTGATCGTATAAATGCGGTCCGCTGCGGGCAGCTTGATGGTTTCTTTCGCGCCCGAAGGCCAGTGAATCTCCACCGAACCGGCGTCCGTCGCATCCCCTAAACCAAAATGCAGGCGCCGATCATTGGCGCTGATATAGCTCCCGCTCGCCAGCACGTCCTGGCGTTGACGCATGCCGTTGGCGGTAAGAAACGCGGTTGCGCAAGTCGCATCGCGAGGACTTTTAGGGCCACCGACCAGTTGCATTTCAACCCAATGATGATGATCGGGGTTCACATTGCGCAGCAGCACCGGAGGCCCATCGACGGGATTGATGACCACGTCGATCTTGCCATCGTTGAAGAGATCGCCATACGCCGAGCCGCGCGCTGGAATCACATCGGAAAGTCCGGTGCCAGTCACTGCCGGCACATAATCAAACTTTCTTCCCTTTCCCTGGCTCGCCGGCACATTGTGAAACAGCAAAGGCCGTTCTGCCCAGCTAGTGCCCCATTGGTGCTGATCGACCTGCGGGTAGACGTGGCCGCCAACCATAAACAGATCGAGCCATCCGTCGTTGTCGTAGTCAAAAAAGCCATCGCCCCAACCGACAAACGGAGTCGTCGTCTGCGCAACTCCGGCCTTGTAGCTCACGTCGGTAAAATTTGCGTCGCCGTCATTGTGATACAGCACCTTGTAGTCGTCACCGAAATCGGTCACGAAAAAGTCTACCAATCCATTGTTCTCGTAGTCGCCCGCGGCAATACCCATCGACGCAATCTCGCGCCCATCGGCGTTTAACGCGAAGCCTGACAGATAGCCGTCATCCTCAAATGTGCCGTTGCCTTTATTCATATAGAGGAAATTGGGCGTGGAGTCGTTGCCTACAACAAGGTCGGGTTTGCCGTCTCCATCGAGGTCAACAAAGATCGCGGTAAATCCGTAATAGCGGTCCTTGTCCACAACGCCGGCCTTCTCGGTTACATCGGTAAACGTGCCATCGCCGTTGTTGTGGAAGAGATGATCGGGCTCGCCCTGCAGCCCGCGCGGTCCGCAGTTGATCGATTCGCCTCGATACTCGCACTGTGCGTATCCAACCGCTTTTGTGCCCGCGATGGGAAGATTGTTGCGATCGAAATGAACGTACCCGGAGACATATAAATCCAGGCGCCCATCTCCGTCGTAATCGCCCCATGCCGAGCCCGATGACCAATTGCCCAGCGCCACACCGGCCTTCTCTGCCTCATCGGTGAATGTTCCGTCGTGATTGTTACGGTAGAGTCGGTTCTTGCCGTAGTTGCCTACAAACAGGTCGGGCCAGCCGTCGTTGTCGTAATCCGCGACAGAGCATCCGTAGCCCCAGCGATCGTTTTGCACACCCGCCTGCTTTGAGACATCGGTGAATGTTCCATCATGATTGTTATGGAAGAGCGCTGCATGCGGCGGCTCTTCTTTTCCATCCAGGGCATCGAACGTCGATCCATTCACCAGGTAGATATCGAGCCAACCGTCGTTGTCGTAATCGATCAAACACACGCCCGAGCCGTTGGTCTCCACGATGAAATTCTTCTGGGGAACGCCCATCTTGTGCTGCCAGCCCGCCAGGCCAGCCTGCTTGGTGATGTCCTGAAAGATCACCGGTCCCGAGTCGACAAACCCGCCTGCTGTAATAGGCCGATTTTCCTTGTCAAAGACCGGAGCAGCGGATACGCCTGAAGAGATACCGGTGCTCATACCTCCCTGTTGCGGCTTCGGTTGATCCTGCTGTGCGCGGCACACGCCGCACATCGTGATGTTTACTAAAATCACCGCTACCAGAAGCCTACGCAACCGCAAATCGATCGTCCCCCGCACTCGACAGTTTAGTCTATTGGGCGTTCTTTCTCTCCCTGGTTCGAAGCGACGCCTGAACTCAATGAATCAGGTCAATTAGCTCTCTGCGCCCTTTATGATGATGGGAATCAGGCCCTCAAGCCCGCTTCGCACTTGTTGAGGTGCTGCGAGCCTGCCATGAGGTTCGTTGATGCTCGCTCTGTTTGCACCAAGGACGCCGGTGCGCTTCTTCGATCTTGCCGTGGTGGTTGTCTATCTGGCGGCAACCACGGCCATCGGCCTGCGCTTCAGCAAATCGGGCACGAGGTCGTTGCGCTCCTATTTTCTGGCTGACCGCAACATTCCCTGGTGGGCCATCGCGCTATCAATCGTGGCTGCTGAAACCAGCGTGCTCACCATCATCAGCGTTCCGGGCCTGGCCTTCACGGGAGATTTCGGATTCCTCCAGTTAGCACTCGGCTACATGCTCGGCCGCATCATCATCTGCATTCTCTTTCTGCCGCGCTACATGCGCGCCGATCTGCTCACCGCCTATCAATACATTGCTTCGCGTTTCGGCCCGCGCCTGCAAAGCGCGACAGCATTGCTCTTTCTCCTGCTGCGCGCAGGAGCCGAAGGCGTTCGCGTCTTTGCCGTGGCCATCGTGGTCAGTGCGGCTCTCGGCACGCCAGATGCCGTTTCCATCGCAATTCTCTCTGCGCTAACCCTGCTCTATACGTTCCAGGGCGGCATGACTGCTGTCATCTGGACCGACGTCGCGCAGATCGCTCTTTACGCGCTCGGCTCCATCATCGCGCTGGCTACCATTTGCTCCCGCATTCCGGGTGGCTGGCCGGGGCTCGTGGCTGGCGCTTCAGCCGCGCACAAACTCACATTCCTGCATTTTTCCTGGTCGGTGAGCCAGACCTACACGTTTCAGGCAGGCCTCATCGGCGGATGCTTCCTCACCCTGGCCAGCCACGGAACCGATCAGCTGATGGTGCAGCGCCTGCTGGCTGCGCGGAATCTGCGCGACTCTCGACTGGCTCTCCTCACGAGCGGAGTGATCGTTTTTCTCCAGTTCACACTCTTCCTTCTCATCGGAGCAGGCCTTTGGGTGTATTACGGCGGACACGCACCCATCGCCGCGCCCGACCGCCTTTTTCCTGAATTCATTGTTCACGAGATGCCGGTGGGCGCCTCCGGACTGATGATTGCCGCGATTCTGGCTGCGGCCATGTCAAACCTCAGCGCCGCCCTCAACTCGCTGGCCGCCACTTCGATGATCGACCTTTATCTTCCTCGTCACCCAGGGCTCCAGGAGCAGCAGCGCATACGGCTCTCGCGATGGATCACCGTCGGCTGGTCCGTGGTGTTGTTTGTTCTCGCCCTGCTCTCGCGACGAGGCGGCCATGTGGTCGAGGTCGGGCTTTCAATCGCTTCCGTCCTCTCCGGCGCCATGCTCGGCGTTTTTCTGCTGGGCACGCTGAGCCGCCGCACTACTGAAAATGGCGCCATGGCCGGCATGCTGGCCGGTGTCGCAATCAATCTCCTCGTATGGCTTCAGCCTCACGAGCTCTCCATCTCACTCCTCGGCCATTCGTTCCTACTTCCGAAAATCGCATGGACGTGGTGGGTTCTCATCGGCTCGGTCGTCACCTTCATGGTTGGATACACAGCAAGCCTGATTACGATTCGCCGGACCGCAACCCGGTGAGAGACAATTTGCATATGCGCAGGAGTTTCCTCTACTCAGGGCTCTCAATTCTCTTAATGCTCGCAGCATTCACGGCACAGGCCCAGACAAGCCTCGATACTATCGATTCAATCGTCAACCGCGCCGTCGATGACCACTTGTTCCCCGGCGCTGTAGTGATTGTCGGTCACGCCGGCAAGGTTCAGTTTCGCCGCGCTTACGGTATGCGCTCGCTCGAACCTACGCGCGAACCAATGACCGCGGACACAATTTTCGACATGGCATCGCTCACCAAGCCCACTGTGACGGCGCTCGCGGTAATGCAGCTCTGCGATGAGGGCAAGCTGAGCGTAAACGACACGGTCGCGAAATACATTCCAGAATTCGGCGTCAATGGCAAGCAGTCCATAACGATCAGGCAGTTGCTGACCCACTATTCGGGGCTGCCGCCGGATGTAAATCTCAAAGACCAGTGGCAGGGCAAGCAGGAAGGCTTCAACCGTGCCTTTAATTCGACCCTGGCCCACGCTCCCGGCTCGCGCTTTGAATATAGCGACATCAACTTTATTGTCCTCGGCGCGCTGGTCGAACGCATCTCCGGGCTCAGCGAGGATGAGTACGCGCAGCGTTTCATCGTCGGCCCGCTTGGCCTTGATCGATGCCGCTATCTGCCGCCTGAATCATGGGACTCGCAGATCGCGCCCACCCAGTACGACGAAAACGGAAAGATGCTGCGAGGCACGGTGCATGACCCCACCACGCGTCGCATGGGAGGGGTAGCCGGTCATGCGGGACTCTTCTGCACCGCCGCCGACGCCGCAACCTATGCGCAAAATCTGCTTGACCGGCTCGCAGGGCGCGCCAGCAAATTCCCATTGTCGCGAGCGATGCTACAAAAAATGGTTGTGCCTGAACAGCCGGCCACGGGCACGGCGTTGCGCGGCTTCGGTTGGGACATCGATTCCCCATACTCTAGCAATCGCGGTACGCTCTTTCCAGTCGGCTCCTTCGGCCACACCGGGTTTACCGGCACGTCGCTGTGGATCGACCCGGTAAGCGACACGTACGTCGTCCTGCTGACCAACGCAGTTCACCCCAACGGCGGCAAGAGCATCAACAGCGTTCGGTCTGAGGTTGCCGATGCGGCCGCGCGTGCCTTTGGAGTGATCCCGGACGGCGGCGTTCTGGCTGCGCACATCACCGGCTATAACGAATCGCTCAGCGGCTCGCGGCGCTGGACTGCCCGCAACGGCGAAGTGAAAACCGGAATCGACGTTCTCGAATCGGATCACTTCAACGAACTGGCCGACCTTGCCAAGAGCCATGGCGGCAAGCTGCGGCTGGGCCTGCTCACCAATCAGACCGGCGTTGACGCCGTCGGCCACCGCACCATCGATATCCTTTTCCACGACGCCGCGGCAGCCGTTCCCGGCCTCACGCTTGAAACGCTTTTCTCTCCCGAACACGGAATTGCGGGAACCGCCGACCACCCTGGAATCGCGAACTCCACCGATGCAGCTACGGGCCTGCCGGTCGTCAGCCTCTACGGCAGTTCTGCCGCCGAAAGGCACCCATCAAGCGACACTCTCAGCAAACTCGACGCGGTTGTGATCGACCTGCAGGATGCGGGCGTGCGCTTCTACACCTACGAGACTGTTGTTCGTTATTTCCTTGAAGCGGCGGCAAAGACAGGCACACAAATCATCGTCCTTGATCGTCCCGACCCCATCAACGGCTCGCTTGTGCAAGGCCCGATGTCCGATCCCGGCGCCGAGAGCTACGTCAACCCCATGCCGCTTCCCGTTCGTCACGGAATGACGCTGGGCGAGCTGGCGCGCTACTTTAACCAGCAACTCCAACTGAATGCGCCGCTCACCGTGGTCCAAATGCAGGGCTGGCAGCGCGGCGACTGGTTCGATTCGACAGGCATTGCGTGGATCAACCCCTCGCCCAATCTGCGCAGTCTTGAAGAAGCCACCACCTACCCCGCGCTGGGCCTGATTGAAACCACGAATGTAAGCGTTGGCCGCGGCACCGACACGCCTTTTCAGCTGATGGGCGCGCCCTGGATTGATGGCCAGGCGCTTGCCAAGTACCTTAACCACTACGATCGCCCCGGCGTGCGGTTTGTGCCAACCAGCTTTACGCCGCAAGCCCCGTATCCTTACACGGGCACACTCTGCCAGGGAGTGCAGGTGTTGGTCACCGATCGCAACGTGTTCGACGCCCCTGAGACCGGCATTCTGATCGCCACGGCCCTCGAGCATCTCTACCCGGGCAATTTCGACCTGAAGAAGATTGACACGCTGCTGGCCAATCAATCCGTTCTCACGGCACTCCAAAACGGCGACGACCCCGGCAAAACTGCCTCCGACTGGGATGAGGCGCTGCATGCTTTTGAGGAGCAGCGCAAGGCAGCACTGCTTTATTGAGGCGTTGATTTGCTGAGCAGGAATTGGCGAAATCTCTGAGGGCCGGGAGGCCCTCAGTACAACCCATCAGGAGACCGGCTGCACGCTATCTGTCGGTCTATGGAGACTCAGGAAGGAATTCCAGAGTTGACCAACCGCCATAAGGCACTGGACCTGCCGCAGAATCAGCCCGGATCAACTAGCCGCGCTGGTTTCGTTCGCGGCGCGGAAGGAGCGAGGCAGATCCGCAGGGGTGAATTCCACTCCGTCTGCAACCAACTGCTTCGCCGTCTCAGCAAGCGATGCGCGCTTGGCCTGTAACTTATTCTCCGCAACCTCGCGATCGGCTGCCGAGTCGAACTGGGCATACTTATCCAGATACGCGATCTTGCGATCGTAGAGGTCTATTTCCTGATGAAGCGATCTGAGGAAGTATTTATCGTGCGGTACGGGTTTCTTCACGGGAAGCTCCTTTGATAAGGATGATGCGTTGAATGTTCCAAGGGCAAATCCAGCAATGATCGGACAAATCCCGCTCGGTCACGCCTTCATGGAATGGCGTGGCAAGTGAACCAGGAACTGCAACTCTCTTCGGCAAGGACCGGAAAGCCGCTACCTATTTTGAAATCGAAGGCGGCGGCTCCATCCAGGTTGTAATCGAGCCAAGCATCTAAGAAGCGCCAGGCTCCCAACACAATACGCTAACGGCCCCGGCCGCCACCGCCGCCGCCGCCAAAGCTGCGACGACCGCTGCCACCGCCGGAACTGGACTTGCGCGCCTGAAAGCAGTTCTGGCAATAAACGGGACGATCCCCACGGGGCTCGAACGGAACTGTGGTTTGCTGTCCGCATCCAGAGCAGATCACGGATGTACCCCGTGATTCACTGCGATAGCCGCCGCCGCCACCACCGCCCGATTGCTCGTTCTTCTTGGCCTGACGGCATGCCTTGCAGCGCTTGGGCGCAGAATAACCGCGCTCGCGGAAGAAATCCTGATCCTCCGCAGTAAACGTGAATGCCTGCCCGCAATCACTGCACATAAGTTGCTGATCTTCAGCCATATTTCCCTTTCGTCCATGCTTCAGGTGTGTGCTGCGTTGGATGTTTTGCCTCGGTCACTGACGATCGCGGCCGACCGACCCGCTCGAAAGCCCGTGGAACCAATTTGAGATCTGCCCTGGCGTCACCAAACGAATCAGGTGTTCAGTCGCCAGTCAGAGCCTCGATTGTTTTTCTGGAGCAGGCAAGGGATAGTGAGGATTTCCTTTTCAGTGGAGATATTTGAAACCTCCGCATCCAAAGAGCAGCAAAACCTTTACCGCCTTTGGTGCTCAGGCCGCCCAGCGAGAACCGGGAAGACTTCGATGACGAACTCCTCCCAGCAATTGATTGAATCAGGCAACCCGAACGTTCTCGGCCTGCCAGCCCTTGGGCCCCTTCACAACGTCAAACTGGACCGCCTGACCTTCCTGAAGCGAACGAAATCCTTCACTTTGGATGGCTGAATAATGAACGAACACGTCTTCGCCGTTGGCACGGCTGAGGAAGCCGAATCCCTTCGCATCGTTAAACCATTTCACTGTTCCCTGTTCCATTACTGACCTTTTGTTGCGTGATGTATCGCTGAACTCAAGTGGAATTGGTTGCGAGTTGAGCGGAAGAGCAGAACAGGCAAGAACGCCAAGCCGGATTCGACGACCAGTATTAAGTGTACCATCGTTTTGATGCAAGCCCTTACGGTCGGGTTGGAATTCCGTCCGGCGGTGATTCAGGAGGGGTTATTTGCCGGCTAACGGGAGTCGCGGGCAGACCTGGATTAGCGATTAGGAGAAGACGCCAAAAAAGCGTATGCTGGCTTCAAGGGGATCAGCAGGATGATCTCCTCTCTTCAGCCCCTCCTCCTTGTGTTTCCGGCCCAGAACTTGACCAGCACCAAACCGGTTCGGCGGCCTGCAACAAGATGAGCCCGGCTCTGCAGCACACGTACGACTACCGGGTATTGGGGCGCTCATGCGATCGAAATTAGTGTATTCGGCTGGACTCAAAATAGAGAACCGCTTTCTGTTGTCCGCCATGGTGATGCGCGCGGTGCGCAAGTTGCACGTCAGCTCTACTAGAACTGAAGACACGCTGAATCGGGTGTTCGCCGATGTGGCCGAGGGCCGCTATATTGATGTGGAACTGCCCGAAGTCGCGCCTCCACCGGCCATCGACGCGCTGGTGGTAAGTCCGCTTGTCTGATCGGCGTTGATCTCTCTACAACCGTAATCGCTTCATAAAACAGGGCCAATCGCGCAGCAGCGGTCAAGACCGTGCTGCGCAATTGGCCCAATTGTTTCCTGCAGTTCTAGTTGACAGCGCCCGCATGCACGCCGCGCACGCGAAAGTGCGTCATCTGGATCGACAGCGCGCGTTCAATTTTGCGCAGATCGTTGCGCTCGGAAGGCCCGGCAAAGGTTGAAGCTATTCCTTTGGCCGAGGCGCGGCCGGTGCGGCCGACACGATGCACAAAATCCTCAGCCACTTTGGGCATATCGAAGTTGACCACGTGGGCAACATTGGCCACGTCGAGGCCTCGGGCTGCAACATCGGTAGCCACCAGAACACGGTGCCGTCCTTCAGAGAAGTTGCGCAGGGCCTGGTTCCGTTGCGATTGCGAGCGGTCGCCGTGAATCTGGATGGCCGCGTGGCCGGAGCGGATCAGCCGTCGCGCTACCCGGTCGGCGCCATGCTTGGTGCGCACAAATACCAGGAAGCTGCCTTTCTCGGCGTCCAGCAGGTGCTCCAGAAGATCCTGCTTCTTGTCTGCATCAACGCTGAAGGCGCGCAGTTCCACGTTTTCGGCCGGCTTCATCGTTGAGCCGATCTCGATGCGGACAGGGTTCTTGAGATAGTTGCGCGCCACATCCTTCACCGAGCCCTCGAGTGTAGCCGAGTAGCAAAGCGTCTGGCGATCGGCGGGAGTCATGCTCGCGATGCGGCGAATGGCCGGTTCAAAACCCATATCGAGCATGCGATCAACTTCGTCGAGCACCAGGATTTTAACGTGGTCGAGGCGCACGAGGCGGCGCTTGAGGTAGTCTTCGAGGCGGCCAGGCGTAGCGACAATGAGGCGCACGCCGCGGCGGAGAGACTCGAGTTGCGGACGCTCATTCATGCCGCCGACCACCAGCGCCACCGAGTAAACGGGGCTGGGCCGTACGGCCTTGAAGGCCTGCTCGACCTGCATGGCCAATTCGCGCGTGGGCAGAACGATGAGCGCCTGCGCTCCAAGTCCTTCCGTCTTTTGCGAAGCCGGCTTTTGCAGCATTTCGATGATGGGGATGAGGAAACTGAGAGTCTTGCCGGTTCCCGTCTGCGCCGTGGCCAGCACATCGCGGCCTTCAAGCGCGGGAGGAATTGCCCCGGCCTGTACCGGCGTGGGGATCTCGAACTTGTTGGCATTGAGCCGGTCCATCAATGTGTTTGAAAGTGAAAACTGTGAAAACTGAGTTGTCAAAATAGCAAAACTTCCTTTGTGCTCCGGGAGCCCCAGATTTCATCGGGGCCTGCAAACGGAGCCGGACAGAGAGGCGCGGAGACCCACGAGTGGGCACGAGCCTTCTCAAGAAAAATATGCGTAAGGAAGAACCGAAAACGTCCCTGGGACTGGCGGCAAGCATTTGTAAGAAATGCCCGCAGCCCGGAACTGACCCACGCTACACGAACCGCCCATCGGCACACTGCCGACTGGGCTCCCTTAACTTGCGCACTTCAATGCGCATTCCTGGCTCGATTGCCGACCTGTTCCGGAGGGCAAAGTCGCTCAGTGTATCTGGTCCTTTCTCAAACCAGATGCTGAGTCACCGGGAGAGACTTAAGGGTTACGCTGTAGAGGCTTGGGGAAATCTGTGCAGGGCTGAATTGCCTTTATCAGGCCAAACGCCGCTCACGACCAAATCACCGAGCGCAAAGCCAGTATAGCATGTTTTCGCATTTCTTTTGCCGATGACTCTCTTCGGTACTGGGTCAGCTTGAAAACACCTTTGCTCAACAGATGACCATGCTGCTGCCACCTGGGCAATGCCGGTGGATCTCCGCTTGCTGACTAGAACCCCACTTTCGCGGGTTCCATCTCAAGCTCGATTCCGAATTGAGCCCTGACTGCTGCGCGAATCTGATCGGCGAGGGCAAGAATGTCGGCAGCCGACGCCCCACCTTGATCTGCTTCTCCGTAATTCACAAGCGCCAGCGTATGCCGTCTTGAGATACCCGCGTTGCCCAGGCGATAGCCTCTGTGGAATCCTGCCTCCTCTATCAGCCACGCCGCCGAAAGCTTAACTTCCCCAGGTCCGGCCGGATACTGCGGCGGCTTCCTGGTGAAACTCAGGCCTGTGCTCCTCTCTGCAATCTCTGGCGCCCGCTCTTCACGAACAACCGGATTCTTGAAGAAACTGCCGGCGCTGCGGCAATTGGGGTCACCCTCTACCAGCAGCATTCCTTTATTTCGGCGAATGACCCGTACCGCGGCAGCAACCTCGATAAGACTCGGATTTTCGGTCTCCATCAGCGCTCTTGCCAGTTCCGGGTAACGGATCGTCGGAGCACCATCGCGCGTGAGGCGGTAATCGACGCGAGTGACGATGAAGCGGTCGCGATCGCTGGTATTGAACCGGCTGCGACGGTAGCTGAAGGAGCAGTCCGCGGCGCTCATTTCGACGAAAGCACCTGAGTGCCGGTCGTAAGCACGGACGCGGTCGATGACGGTCGACACCTCCTGCCCGTAGGCGCCGACGTTCTGAACTGGTGTTCCGCCGACTGTGCCAGGGATGCCGGCGAGGCACTCGATTCCCGCGCAGTTGGCGGTGATGGCGTAGTTTACGCAATCATCCCAGGAGACGCCGGCGCCTGCGCGAAGAACTTTGGATTGGCCGCCGGAGTCAATTGTCTCGATGCCTGGGAGGCCGATTTTGAGAACCAGCCCGTTGAATCCCGTATCGGCAACCAGCAGGTTGCTGCCTCCGCCGAGGATGAAAAGATCGATCTTGCGCTCAATAGACCAGGCGACGGCCTCTTCAATCTCACCCTCAGTCGCAGCTTCAGCAAACCAGCGGGCAGGGCCACCGATGCCGAAGGTAGTCAGCGGAGCAAGCGGCTGGTTTTCGATGAGGAACATCGAATCCAGAGTATCGCGCCGGACATCTCAATTGCATCGAATGGAGCCATCGACGCCAGCTCCCGGCCGGCGGCGCGCTTTAACGATAGAATGAAAACAGGCAACCCCTTGCCGGAGGTAATCATGTATCCAGAACTTATGCTGATCCCAATGCGCGAGGAACTCACGCGCGCAGGCATCAATGAAGCGCGCACGGCCGAAGAAGTTGACGCGGCACTGGCCGTGCCCGGCACAACCATGTTGGTAGTGAACTCGGTGTGCGGATGCGCTGCTGGCAAGATGCGCCCCGGCGTGCGTTTGGCGCTGGCCAACTCAGCCAGCCTGCCTGACCACAAGATCAGCGTATTTGCCGGACAGGACCGCGAGGCCACCGATCGCGCGCGCAGCTACTTTGACGGCAATCCGCCCAGCTCGCCCGCGGTTGCAATTCTGCGCGACGGCAAGCTGGTTTACCTCATGCAGCGGTACATCATCGAGCAGGCGACGGCGCAGCAGATTGCCGGCGAACTGGTGCGCGCGTTTGACGAGCTGTGCGTAAAGACAGCGGTCAGCGGTCAGTGATCAGTGGTCAGAAACGGCGCGAGGGTTGATGCTTATACCTTGCGAATAGGCCCGGGATAACGGGCAATGGTCGCATCAACGGTAAAAAGAGTGATCCCTTCGATCATGGCTTGCGCAATCAGCAGCCGGTCGAAGGGATCTTTGTGTATGGGCGGGAGCGCATCTACGGCGACTACATGCGAGCCCTGGATCGGCAGTTCTTCATAGCCGTTATGCAGCATTTCAGCGCGAATTGCCCGAGGGTCGAATGCAAAGTTGCTGCCATAGCGCGCTCGTTTGAGTGCAATCTCCCATAGGCTCGCTACGCTGAACTGAAATTCATTGGCGGAATTGTCGATAATCGCTCTGGCGACGCGGCTGATGCCCGTTCCACCAATCGGCAACCAAAGAATAAAATGCGTGTCGAGAAGGTATTTCATTCCGCGTCTTCGCCCAGAAACAATTTCTCGATCTGTTTATCCAGCTGCTTGTCGACCTCCTCAAAGTTGTCAGGCAGCGAATACGCGCCCTTCATAAATCCAATCCGGCTCTTCGGCTTCTTCTTGCCGGAACTGATGGGGATCACCTGGACCTTCGGCTTGCCCGCCTTGGCGATGATGAAGGGCTCTCCCTTTTCTGCCTCGTCAACCAGGCGCGAAAGGTGGGTCTTGGCCTCGTGAATGTTGTAGGTGCGCATCGCCGCCCTCCCGAGTGAACTTAGTTTACTTAGTTTAGTTCACTGCCGGCACTCGCGCAAGACCGCCCCGAAAGCCTCTCTGCGATCCTTGCCTGCTTATGCGCCCGATTCCTGAGTCGATGCTGCCGCCGCCCGTCGCGACCATAGCAGGTACACCGGAATTCCCAGCAGAACAAGCACCAGTCCAGGCCAGGTGTATTGCGGTTTGTAACGCAATAATACAAAGCAGATCCAGATGGCCATGACGATATAGAGCGCCGGAAGAAAAGGGTAGCCGAGAGCCTTGTAAGGCCGCGGCGCATCGGGCCTTTTAAAGCGCAAAACAAAGAGCCCGGCGATGGTGAGAATGTAGAAAACCAGCTCCGCGAAAATGATGTAGTCGAGCAACTGACCGTAAGAGCCGGAGACGCAGAGAACCACCGTCCACACGCATTGAATAATCAGGCCCGCGACCGGTGTCTTGTATTTGGGATGCAGCTTGCCGACGCTCTTGAAAAACAGGCCGTCCTGGCTCATGGCGTAGAAGACACGTGAGCCGGCAAGCGTCAACCCATTGGCGCAGCCGAATGTGGAGATGAGGATGGCGCCAGCCATCAGCATTGCCCCGCCAGAGTGGAAGATCTGGCCGAGCGCTGCCGTAGCCACACGATCCTCTGACGCATACTGCACTCCGCGAGCCAACACGGTTGCGCCGTTGGGGTCGCCGTGCAGCGGCAGGATGACAAGATAAGCCAGCGAGACCAGCAAATAAACGGTGAGCACAAAGCCGGTGCCAAGAATCAACGAGAGCGGAAGATTGCGCTTGGGGTTCTTCACTTCTCCCGCCGTGAACGTGACGTTGTTCCATGAGTCGGCAGAAAAAAGCGAGCCGACCTGCACCACGGCAAGAATCACAAAAAGGTTGACCCAGGAGATGGGGCCGCCGACACCCACCTGCACCGGGTGCAGCGAGTGCCAGCCGGCGTTGCGCCAGAACTGGCTTAAGCCCGCGCCGAAGTTGGCCTGCCACGCTGTCCGGTTCACCCCCACGGTGAATGCCACCACGATAAGAGCCGTGAGCGAAATTGCCTTGGCCGAGGTAAAGACGTTCTGGATGAGCGCGCCGAGCTTTACGCCGAACAGGTTGATGAAGGCGAGAAAGACAACGATCGCGATACCGGTGATGTTGGCGGTGTTGACGCCGATGTCCATGTTGCCGAGAACCATGGGGCCCACGCGGACGGACGGAACGTGGGCGATGTGCCACAGCCAGTGTGTAGTTGAGACGGATGGAAAAAAGACGCCGAGGAATTTGCCGAAGGCAACGCAGACGGCGGCGATGGTGCCGGTCTGGATGACCAGAAAGAGCGTCCAGCCAAAGAGAAATCCCCACAAGGGTCCCAGGGACTCGCGCAGATAGACGTATTGGCCGCCGGCCTTGGGCATCATGGCAGC
>Ga0182016_10001565_pt1 | contig 27858 bp, 26 predicted proteins | sample 712S2MmetaG_FD_120491 | JGI IMG/M metagenome (GOLD analysis project Ga0182016, IMG submission 120491) | Permafrost microbial communities from Stordalen Mire, Sweden - 712S2M metaG | ecosystem: Environmental > Terrestrial > Soil > Wetlands > Permafrost | place: Sweden: Stordalen | collected...
CACTGTTACATATTACCACACTACTATATAATACTACACTACTATATAATACTACACTACTACACTATTACACTACTACACTACTATATAATACTACACTACTACACTATTATATATTACTGTACTCCATCATGTATTACTGCACTATCATATATTACTACACTACTGAGTAGGAGAACCTTGAGAGTTTTGATGGGAAGACATGGAGAAATTATCTCCCAATATAACTCACCCAACGCAGATAGATTCATTTATATAGCCCTGAGTAATTTGTATCTCATAAGATATTTAGTATATTAGATATTCTAATATAGTTTATATAGTAAAAAATTATGGTGTAATGGGCTTTAGAGAGATGGTCTTATGACGCTTCGCTACAGGGGCTACCCTATTATTTTGTAGATTCTGTGGTATCATGTTAGGATTGAACTTTCGGTACACTTCCGGCTTGAGCATGATATTGGTGTAAGACCATATTACGGCGGCCCGGGTTTGACAGAAGTGGAAGACCTGATTTATGTTAATAACACCTTTCAACTCGGAGATTATCCGATACATATATTGGATAACCTCTTCCTTCATCGTTTGCACATAGGTGTAATCGGTATTATTACTCTCAGCTACAATGAAAGATTGTAGGGTAAAGACTCCCGAAAAAGGGTATAATAGAGAGTAAGCCGTCCAGATAGCAGCGAGATCAAAGTTGCCGAGTTCAGGTCCGATATTACAACGATAGACTATTTCCATGGCTAAGAAGAGGGTTTCCACGGATGCCTTGGGCATGACTCGGATCATGGTCCGAGCAATATTGTTCACATACTCCGCAGTGATATTTTCTGTACCCAGTAACATGGTAGGATCTCTAGTTATAATATTGTCAACGAGAGGATGTAATATAGGGGTTACCGGTGCAGCGTTGTTTTTAGGAACAAGATCCTCTTGTCTGATCTTCTCAAACAGGGGATGGGCACAAACTGCTGCGATATCAAGGCGATCTTGAGGTCTCCACGCCAGCATTCCTCTAATAAGGTTGATAGCCTGGTCTCGATACTCGGTAGCGATCCCACTCATATATTTCACATAGTAAGCACCCTCGATAAAGTTCTGACTAATATTAGGATCATCCAACTCTGCCATAGAGTTTTCGGTTAGCGTCTCCAAAAAAGTAATTCCTAAAGCCCAGATGTCAGCGGGACGAGTATACACAGCCTTGCTTTTCTGGGGATAGTTGCGATTAATAACAATAATATGAGGATCTATATAGCGTTCGGTTCCGACCAAGTATTTGGAAACATAGCGATTGTTTTCCATGTACGCCGAGACTCCGAAATCTATCAGCTTAGCATGCCTGACGTTGCCATCTTTGAAAATGGCAATATTATCGGGCTTGATATCCAGATGTAGAATGTTGTTGCTATGTAGGAATTTTAAACCCAGGGCAGCTTCGTACATAGGACGGAGCTTGAACATGGTAGGAATCCATCCAAGTTTAAGAGTACTGTTAGCTAGGGGTAATACAATGGCTATACTGTTGATTGAGCAATCTAGCGGAGTTAATATATCGAGCGCATGTATAAGATTAGGATGGTGTAGGCGGCACTCAATATCAATCTCCATAAGATCAATCTTGTCATCATCAGGTTTAGGACGGTAGTACTTCGCGGCATACTGATTTCCTTCGCGTTCCACTCGATATATGATACCATAGGCGCCCCCACCTAACTTATTAATAGGAGGATAACCACATTGATCTAAAGAGGTCCCAACACGGTCCATTTTAAGCATACTTGTAATAAATAATTCGCGAATTTTTTGTCATCTCATAATATATTATGGTCATGTGGAATGTATCTCCGAGTGTATCACCAAAGGCCTTTACATGAACGCATTGCAGAAATATCTATAATGTATCTACATAGGGAAATAAAGAATATGTCCACACTATAAAAGTATACTTAGGTAAATATGTCATTTACCTCTAAAATTTCTAAAAATCCTATCTCCTTATAGTTCTGATAGATAACGAAAGTCAAGTTGTGCCCCAAAAATATGGTAATTGACATTTTCAAAGTTATTCGTCTGACTATAACACTTGGATGCATGTCGATTACGACATTTCTTACAATGTAGAATTTGACTACAACGTTATTGCTGCGGATTTCTTACGCGCAGGGATCAATCTTCCCGTGAGAAATAAATTCTGTGTGATGAAAAATATATGTGAACTCTTTAATCTCCCCAAATATTTAAAACTCGCTGAAGCCGTAAATGTTTGTGTGCCAGGATTCCACGGGAACATGCAAGCTCTAGTAATGTCGGAACATCATTCTACTTATGATGTTGTGCTCATGATGTTGTGCTCATGATGTTATGCTCATGACCACACTAACCAAAAAGTTCGCGCTTTTGGAACTATTCACATAATGGATGATGTGGGAACGACAGATTTTTTCTACCACACTATCTACCACATTATCTACCACATTATGTACTACCATATTATCTAACATATTATCTAACACATTATCTACCGTATTATCTACCGTATCATCTACCGTATCATCTACCGTATCATCTACCGTATTATCTACCGTATTATCTACCGTATTATCTACCGTATTATCTACCGTATTATCTACCATATTATCTACCGTATTATCTACCGTATTATTTACCATATCATCTACCATATTATCTACCGTATTATCTGGTGTTTTCTACCATATTTTCCACTCCACTTTATCCCATACTTATTCCATATTTTATCCCATTCTCGATACTATTTTTTACCCTATTTTAAAGGATGCCCTCTGTAAATTTCACCACCCTGATAATAGGACTTTTATTAGGTATGATTATAATGTTACTACTGGTGTGGCTCTCATATTTCACACGTACCTTCTTGTTTTCCTACTGTCCTACCACTATGCGAGCTTGTGCTTCCGTAGACTATTTCAATAATCCTGGTGATGCTTTAGCTAATGGTTCCGAATTGGATGATATTCTATTTATTAATGACGAAGGGGAAATGGTATATAAGCGGGTTCCTCGTACTAACACCTGTTATCCTCAGACTAACCAAGTAGTTGACATTGAGTATCCTCAGTATTGTTCCTTTACCGATTCTAGTGGAGCTAGCGGTACCTGGAAGGCCACAGCTTTCGGTTCTAACATCTATAAACCCGCCAATGGTTTACCCGGTGCCACCGTTACCACCTTGGGAAACTGTGATCCTGCTCCGGGGTCGGCAGTAGTAAGTGGTAGTGTCATCCTGGCCTGGGATGCAAATACCCTATGATTGGTTTTACATGGTTATGATGCAAAATAAAACAACCACGGCTAATGCTTCGTCTCTTCGACAATTTGTTCACTTATCCCTTCGACAATTTCTTCACTTATCCCTTCGACAATCTTCGAATCTTCGGTAGCATATCGAACAGATATGATCTCATACCCAATGGAATTACATATCTCAACCCTGTGGGTAATCCAAATGTTTATGACGAATTGCTCGTCGAGTAACGATCATTTGATGTTAGGAATATTCCTAACATCGAATGATGTAGTAAATGGTGTAGTAAATCCTTTGCTACCTGTAGCTATTTTACAGAAGTCCTCACATAATACTACCATAACATCATATATATGATGTTATGATAGTACAATATGAAAAATATTATACCCTGTATAATATCTTCCTCGTGAATAAATATTTTTGTGCACTTATAAATATGGGTAATCGACAACCTGCGCCTTCCCCCAACATTCCTGAAGAGCTTCATTCTGCGTATCTCATATACTTGCAAACTCGGCCAAGCGAATTTCCTGCCCAATCAGGTTACAATTCTTTGGTTACTGGAGTTAATGGGGCAAAGGTCCAGGCATTTGTTCTCTTTAACGGACCTGATCCCCTACGTCCCATTGGACTACAATATCTGAATGATAGTAACGTTCTTCAAGCCAACCGAGGATATTTTGCCATGTTCGTGGACTACTCTAATAATGTTATTCCAGTTATTGTGCAAGTATAATCTCGTACTTGTCTTACGATACCTTTACGTTATCCTTGTGATACCACCGTGATCTTCATTATAATTTCCATATGATCTTCATTACAATTTTCCTACGATTTCCATAAGATCTTCATTATAATTTCCCTGTGATCTTCATTATAATTTCAATAAGATCTTCATTACAATTTCCACATGATTTTCCTACAATTTTTCCACGATTTCCCTATGAACCCCTTATAATACTACCACGATCTCTCTACTAGCGTACATCATTACCATATAATTTAATATTGTGCATTCATATAATATTTTTCTCTGTTCACACAAATATGGGACAAGCCCCATCTTCATCATATCTGTACTATCCTGATTATACTGCACGTCAATATGAAGTTATCGGATATCGCGGCACATTAACCAAAGATACCACCAACGAACAGATTAAACTCATCGTCATTCCAGGTCCTAACTGGATACCTAATGCCAGACATCCCAAACTAACCGTTGATCAAAGTCTACAGTATGTAGAGTTAACAGGGTGGGATGCGGTATATAACAATCCTCCGGCTCGCGCGATTGTTCCGAACTCCATTCGCGTAATCGTCGATCGGAATCAATAATATTTTTATGTTCCCTATAAAGCATCATGGGTAATATCGCCTTATCCCATACACATTTACGATATCTCGATATCATTGGACCCCGCTATTACGAATTCCACGGTTATCGAGCCCTATTAACAGATCCCGAAACCGGACAGATCTTGAAGGTAATTGTTGTGGAGGAGTATGTTCCTTATCAATACTTGACTTACATAGATGAACGTAGATTCTATATCCAGAAGGGTTATCCTGCTTATATAGTCACAGATCCTCGGCATCCTCGGGACTTTATTCCCGTATTGGTAGAGAGTCCACAGTAATATGTACCTCTAATATATGTATATATGCACTCTAAGAACATATATTACTGATCTCAATGTGCTAAAGGCATAAGAATTAATATATAATAGAAGTATATATTCTTAGAATTTGGAAATTGATATGTATGAGAAATTGAAATGCTATATTAATCATGAGTGTAAAGAAAATGCTATCTCACACACGCTTAAGCGAGCTCCGTGACAAGATCCATGAAAACTGTACTCCCGAAGAGATAGATGAATTGGTTACATATCAACACTACATGAATAGAAAACAAGAGCTCGTCAACATTTTCCGTTGTGCTAAGATCGACAACGCTAATTTCTTCGTTTACGAATATGTGGTACATCGCACTAATGAATATATTATGGAGGTGTACTCTGACATTCCCATATCCGCAGCAAGATTCTTCGAAGTAATCACAAATTTATCTTCCTATCTACTCTTTACCATGTATGATACCACACTGATTTCCGTGGAGAATCGGAAAAATTCCCGTTGGAAGGAGACTACATCACCGACGTATAATTTGGTAAGTGGGAATGTGATAATATGTACTATCATCTTCGATTTCGAGGATCATGACGATTTCTTCTTACATAAGGATGAGAAAGGATGGCATGTGGTATATAGTGAAGTGTTCGCACACTACTTGAAGAATGTCGATGGTCACAAGTTTGACCTTATTTTCTCTCGTATCAATGCGATGGAAGACGATATCGCTAGTAGTACAGTGGTGACTGCATATGACGATGCCCGCTATAGCGCTAGTTTAGGAGATGTATCTCTGCACTGTGATACTAATTCCGACATTAATTCCGACATCAATTCTTTTTTAGGAATTGTAGGAATTGTAGGGATGGTGGATGATGTAGAAACTGTGGAAAAAGAACCCGCATGTGTCATCTTGGGGCGATATATATATATATGAAGAATAATATACTACAAGGTGTAATATAATAAGAGTGTGATAAGAATGTCATAAGAATGTCATAAGTGTGATGAGCGTCGTGTATTAAGCATATAATGGGTTATTTGCATCCGAGAACCCGTTTAGAATTTAGATATTCTAAGTTATGCGTATATTCTCCTAAGGGACCGAGACGCGCAGCCACGTTACCGTACCGCACGTTACCGTACCGCACGTTACCGTACTGCACGTTCCCGGTTCTAACGTGTAATTTCAAGATATTGTTAGGTATATTAGCCTCCATGTTATCTGGAGACATCTTAAAATCATGAAGATCGATTAGAGTAGCAGGTAAATATTTAATGTTATGAGGATTGATGATGGTGCTTTTGGATGTACTATCGATCGTGAGTTTTCGTAAGTATGGAGGAAGATTAGCCAATAAAATGTCGATATATGCATTTTCATCAACGGAGTCCAGGAAATTAAGCTTTATATTGAGGTCGGTTATAGTATCCGCGAGGTTTTGAATCTGTTGAACATCACTGGTCACATTTATAGTGATTTCAAGACGTTGCAGAGTACTAGGAAGAATCCCCAGATCGGTATCACGAATACCGATATCATGTAATCGCAAATCCTCTAGTAATGGAGGAAAATCTTTAGAATTGATATACAGGGACTGAATGAATTCCCGAGTTCTAGTTCTAGAAGCGCTTAGATCCAATATCCTAAGAGATCTCGGTAATCTCTTTATAAAGGTTGAGTCTACAATATCCACTACTATGCGGAGTTCTTCCAGCAATGGGGATAAATATAAACCGTCATCTTCAGGAATATATATACTATCGATGCGATGACTACCTCGCCCCGTATCCAATCTGCGTAACGCCTTTAAGTTTTCATATATATTTTTCAAGGGATTTCCCTCCGAAAGTAAGATATACATGCTGAGGGATGTCAGTGTTTTCGGTAGTTGCATAATATTATCAGCTGTAACTACGAATCGATTACCCATAGTCAAGGCAGTCAGGAAAGGCGGGAGTGAGGTGTAGTTTTCAAGTACACTTGAATAGATAAGACTCTCATTAGATAAAGTTAGATCTGCCAATGAATGGGGCACATTAGAAATGATCGCCGCCCAATGTTCAGGGCCATCATCACGAATAATACGTAGTGAACGCAATGATGTCGGGAGATTTCGATACCCCTCAACTTCACCTGATATATTGGTCAACACTGCCCGAACCAAATTCGGCGAGAATTCCGCAAACATCTGCGTATCGCAAGAGGCGATAGTCAAACTTTCTAGAGTTGGAGTCGTGACAATACTTCTTATAATGTCGTAGCCGCGATCTCGATCGTTTCCCTCATAATACAGTAATGGAATACTATTAAGATATGCTTTAAAGGCTTGGTTCTTTTGGAAGATATCAAATCTAAACTCGCTGATTTCCCACCCCGGATGGTAGATGTATTCCAAGAGAGGGAATCCTTGTAGAAATTCAATATACAATACCAAACTTATACGCTGAGATGCTGAGAATACCAAGCTCTTTATTGAGGAAAAGAGATGACACCACGTGACAAACTTATTCACGTCGATATTGTCGTCGAATGCACTGGTTCCCGTACCTCTATATCTGTAAAGATTAGGGTCGGTGTCCACGAGGACGGTGGCTCTTCGACGAAGGCTCCGATGAATTCTGATGTTGCTTGCGAGAAGAATTTTGAGAGTTTTAATAGGAAGGTACGGTGATAGGACCTCCCAATATAACTCCGGGAGTGATGACAGATTTGTCGTACCTGAAAGAGTAATCTTACTAGGACCGGTAAAAAGGTACGGTGATAGGAACCCCCAAAACGGTTTCGAAAGTGATGACCACTCCATTTATTTAACGACAAAAATGTTAAGAGTATTTAGACAAATGCCGGTATTACGTTTACAAAATTTCACGGGTCAGCAATTACAGATTTGCGTACGAGTATACTTAGTGTAGGAGATATGCATACAGAAGTGAAGCTAAGATCACCTACATCCTGTAGTCATGGTCAATGGTTAACTTTACGCGGTAACGCAGTATTGTTCACAATGGGTCTGACTATCGGGGTATGATATGGATGTTCTGCGAGACCATTACCTTAGTCGCGATTCTGCCGACTTATCAAGATGGCATGGTGCTATCCTCAAAGCACTGCAATTTGAGGAATATATAGTGTTTGTTGTGGCATAGATATCATATTTTTGAATATGTATTTGCTAGATCGTTTAGACCATTGCACAATTATATGCACTCAAAAATATGATATCGTAATTGTCAGCAACGCTTATGCAAAATTAACATGTCGAACAGTAGAGCCATAGTCCTAAGTGTCTTAATTATCGGAGTGATTTTCTTCTTGCCGATGCCATTTTTCTATGGCAACTATATTAATTATACCAGAGACTGTACGGTAATCACTTGCAGCCGCGACTCCATTATATTTGACAATGGGTGTATCGTCAAGGGAAAATGTCCGGTAGCCTTGACTAAATTACCATATCACACTCGCTGTCATGAGTGTAAAATAGAACCATCATGGTGGATATCTCTATACCTTCCATATATGATTATCGCATGTTGTGTCTTGATGGCGGCTATACCCTTCATTGCTATAGTTCATATATTGTATAAACGATATAAATCAAAAAATGCGGATGTGGGGGATTTGGAGGGTACGTATGATGATGACGGAGATTTGGAAGATTTAAAGGGTACGTATGATGTCGAGGGTAAAGATATCAAGTATGAAATGGTATCGTCTCCAGAAATCTATCCCGCATATGTTCCCACATATACTTCTTTACCGGTATACTCTCAAAGGACAGCATATTATCCTCCGTCGTATCCGCTTCCATCGTATCCGCCTCCATCGTATTCGCCTCCATCGTATCCGCCTCCATACCAACAACTTTACACCGTAATGTAAGGGATATATCTATGTAATCGCACATAAATACTATACACCCACCCATAATTTTTAGTATTATGTGTTTCTATATTATGCGTTTCTACATTATATACTATATTATATACTCTAGTATATAGGTGACATATATGGAGAATATGCGTGAATTACTTTGGGACTATTATAGGTTTTATACCTTTACACCTTTACGTATAATAACATAACATACAACATACGAATGGTGCGGGAATAATTCCGAAGAGATTCTTCCGATATACTATATAGTATATCTTATCTATTGTGTTATAACATAGTATGGAAAATGGTTACAACACCAATAAATTCCCCGGGCCGCTTTTAGATTTATATATTACAGTGAATATATAATATGGAAAAGACTATGGGCAATAAAATAATTTTCGGGGACTGCATAATAGTTGTATCTCGAGTGGACAGCGGTGTTAAATATACTTAAGAAGTATATTATGTATCAAGGTGAGTTATCATCAAGATCACAGATGATCTTATCCACGGTATGATGCAGGGTGGCAATATCCCCGTCATTAACAATAATATAGGAGCAATCGCATTCTGATTGTGCTAGTTGCTCTGAGATATGTTGTGAACAGTGTGCCATATTACTATCTCTCACAATCTTGATAAGAATACCACCGTGGCTTGATATATAATTTATCTCGTCAGTAAAGCGCACATCATCCACCACCACATTAACATCGGGATTTTCTTTCCGTAGTTTCTCATACCACAATCCAAATCGATGTACGAAAATAGTGGTTCCCAAATCCGGTATAATTGTTTGCATTTGCTCTCGTAATAAATCCGTACCCACGTATTGTAAGAGTTTACGTGGGGTACACCCCCACCATCGAGGGTCAGGAATCTCCTTTTCATTTCCGAAAACCTGAGCATCACTGAGAAGAAAAAGGTCTTGACAAGCCCGTTTTAAAGGATTAGCAAAGGCTTGCCTAGTAAACCCATGCTTATCCACCAAATACTTGCCCGCGGTAGTTTTCCCGGACCCCATGCGTCCTATCATGCCAATAAGCATCTTTTTCACACGAAAAATGCATTTTGGAATATCAATTTCCAGGATAGATTCAGCAAACATGACAATATCCTGAAGATAAAGTACTCACCTTGACAAATTTAAAGAATCATACTTGAGGGAAGTACAGAGAAATCGACATTGTTGTAAGATATAGTTATGTTAAAGACTGTTGATGATATCGCTCCTGACAATATGCAAAGGAAAGATCTTATTGAAATAAACCTCGTTCAAAGTAATATACTCAAAATGGGTGACGCCGGGTGATGAGGTGTACAATAGATTTCTGGTATCCAATTTAGTATTCATGATCATTATGATGGTGGTACACTTGATAAAATTCCAAAACCAGGTCACTAGAGGTTTAGTAACTTGTTCTCCAAAAACAGCAGTATTGTTGACGAAGGCACGTACAATTAAAGAGTGCGCGCTATTAGCATAGATCATTAGTATGGGTCGTCAGCATGGGTCGTCAGCATAAATCATTAGCATGGGTTGTTAGCATAGATCATTAGCATAGATCATTAGCATGGGTCGTCAGTATAGCCCGTTAGCATGTAAACGTCGTTTATACTTAAAATAAGCAACTTCGCTCCAGATGTCCCTGCAGATCTAGTCAATATCATCATCAAAACCTTTGTTTATACTACATTGTCGATCATATGAATTATTTTTTATATTATAAGTATTACTCAATATGCCGTTGTATAAATGTTGAAAATACCATAATAAAACTGAGACTTATATTATAATTTTATTATAGTATCCAATAGACACCCATGCAGTTCGCCTTTAATTCCAATATCATATATAGTGTGCACAGCGCCGAGTCCATTGAAAAAGTTAGTCGAGAATTCTTTTACAAGTATGGGCTTACATACAAAAAAGAATTGACCACTCTCGCTACAGTGGTATATCCACATCTTTGTTTTGATTCCATCTGTTTGGCTAATGGAATCCATATTTTCCTGTGGATTCTAGATGATCGTGTCGATGATCCGGAGAGGAGTTTGGAGAGCAAGGATACATTATTGCAGGAATTAATCACCTGGTTAAATTGTGATAGTCTTGATGTAGATGGTACTATAGTGTTATCTACATCGTCCACATCGTCCACATCATCTACATTACCTATATCATCTACATCATCTATATCATCTACATCATCTATACCATCTACATCATCTACATCGTCGTGTGATCTAATATACGCGTTGTCGGATTTGCTGTCACGCATGCAGGATCCCCTCTTGCAGACATATATCAAGGAACAACTGATATCCTATATGGAAGGTGTGCGAGAGCATCTGCACCTTGATAAGATACCGAGTGTAAAAGAGTATGTAAATATTCGACGTCGAGATGGAGCTTGTGAGGTAGTATGGCCCTTATGTTTTCTCGATACTAACTTTCCCGATGCATATTTACGCAGTCCTCAAGGATTGAAGAACCGAACATTGGCTAATGATAATGTATCTTATGTCAATGATATCCTCTCGTACAAGAAGGATGTACGGGAAGGCACTAATTTCAACATTGTAATTTCCTATATGCACGAGAACAAGGTGTCATTGGAAGCAGCCACTGAGATTCTAGTTCAAGATTGCAATCGATTCTATGAAGAGTTGTATGATTCTCATCTCATGAACTGGTGTCGAGGTTCTCTGCACTGGCATCTGATGGCGAAACGATACAAATGAAATTATTTAACATTATATTACTTGGTGTACAAAGCATTTTGTGCAGTTCTAGTGCACTACTACATTTAAATTCGACATAGACACACGATCCGATATTACCATTAAGCTCTAGAGTCGAGCAGATGCGGATGTCTGTGTTGTCGTGTTTAAACTCTAGTAGAAAAGGATTTATTATCACCACCTTCCTGATGATATGAAGTTCTTCCGTAGTAGTGCAGTGGTGGATGAGCTCATATAGTAGCATTTGGGCTGGTGATAAGATCGGATTGTCTTGCACGAGCTTGGTTTGCGTAATAATTTTAGCAAGACGCAATTGTACACCATCCATCAGGCAGAGGATATCTTTATGTTCGGTGATAGATTTATGTTTTATCTCATTAAGTTCATACTCATTCATTTACAGATAGTATAAATTAATGTGAGGTTTAACTTCGAATTACAGTTTCAACAACACATCAAGTGACATCTTCAAGTGAGTACACCCTTATGTAGCTTCTTAAATGCTTACTACATATTATCCTCTCTATAATGTATGATAATATATGATAATACTGGAGCCACACCATTCTTATGATTAATTTGCATCCACCGCTCTTAGTTTTACCTTTATATATTATTCTCTGTATAATATATGATAATATACGATAATGTATGATAGTATATAATATTGGAGCCACACGATTCTTATAATTAATTCGGGACTACCGCTCTTAGTTCTACCTTTATATATTATCCTCTGTATAATATATGATAATACATATATATAATAATATTGGATCCACACCATTCTTATAATTAATTCGGGCCCACCGCTTTTACCTTTATATATTATCCTCTGTATAATATATGATAATATATAATAATGCATGATAACACTGGAGCAACACCATTCTTATAATTAATTCGGGCCCACCGCTTTTATCTTTATATATTATCCTCTGTATCATATATGATAATATATATATATATAATATTGGAGCCACACCATTCTTATAATTAATTCGGGCCCACAGCTTTTACCTTTATATATTATCCTCTCTATCATATATGATAATATATATATATATATATATATAATATTGGAGCCATACGATTCTTGTAATTAATTCGGGCCCACAGCTTTTACCTTTATATATTATCCTCTCTATAATATAATAAGCTTAGAACTCCACAATTCTTATAATTTAATTGTACTCTATACAATTCCCTCCATAATTTAATCGTACTTTTCATCTCATATCTTATATAATGTGTTAACACTGTAACACTATAAAATTGTACTTCAGTAAATCGGGACATTGAGTCAACAATAATCTCTCAGTCTGAAGATTCGCAAGCAGAGGTTCCCTAACCCGGAGACCTAATAATCCAGAAGGCAAGTGTGTTATTTCACTGTTAGGTAAAATGGCATTGAGTTTTAAGTTTCTTAATCCTCGCGGTAAATATGATAGATCCTGGGCTTTAAGATGTAACTTGTTGGCTATATTTCTACCAACGCGAACATTTAGAGCTGTTAGAGAACGAGGCAAAGCGGCCATATCCCTGGAGGTAAATCTGTCATCATAAATATTCATGATCAAATTAACTAAATTCGGGGGAAGCAATTCTAAGCCCAAATAGTTTTCCTGTACACTCAGAGAGACACGAAGCTTTGTTAGACCGCGAGGTAAATATCGTAGTGATGAAGCGTCAACATTTGGATATTCATTGCTATTTCTTATGACTAGACTTTGCAATTCCCGTGAAAGTGACTGTAAATTCTCATCGGTAAGGACCTTATCGTAATCTATATCTAGCTTTAGTAAATTTTCGGGTAATGTATAAATATTGGAAATGAAATAGTAGACACGTAGTTTAGTTAGTGTTGGGGGAAAGCGTTTTCTCACAAGGGGTCCATCAAAACTAGCTATATGCGACATTTCATCTAGTTCCGACGTCAGGACAGAATTTTCGGTATAAAATGCTTCTAGTTTTGTAAGATATTTACCTAAAGCATCAAGTAGTCCCGGAATCGGTTCCTGAAGGACATTGAGGTAGCGCAATGACTGTGGTAAATATGGAATATCAGAAAGTTTTATCTGGGAATCTCTCATATCTAAATAAGTTAAGTATGATGGTAATAATATGTAATTCACAGGATCCTCCAGCTCACGTAAGGTTAGGGAAGTCAATCCCCGTGGGAGATTTCTTAGCAGATCGTCAGGAAGATCCATGTTTCCTATGCGATATACTATCAAAGTGGTGAGTTCGGTAAGATTAGAGAAGCGAGCGAAACTGGAATAGAATCTATCCACGCGTAGTGTAGTTAGCGTAGATGGAAGAAAATCATTATTATCTATGATTCCCAGAGTCAAACTCTGCAGATACGGTGGATAGACGATATTTGACGCCAGATGATCGGGAATTTTCAGTTCTATCAAATTAAAGTTATTAGCGAAATATTCCCGTAATTGTTCAGGATCACCGATGTTCCAATTAGGAATGGATAGGGATTGTAGCAGGGGCAAACTTTCCAAGAGAGGAAGGAGTTCCCGAGCATATATATCGCTCTGATAATGAGTCTCAAGACGGATCAGGTTGGGGAAATGTAAAAACGGCATATTATATTTCGTATAGGATTGGTTGTATAAAACAGTTTTGAAGTTATATGCGGTAATATCATAGGTGGAATTTACAGATATTGATACCGTGCCATATAATTGAATATTGGTAAATGTTACGATATTGAGCTCCTTGATGCTGAGAAATGAAGTGATACTGGTCCAAATATCTCGCGGTAAGGTTTCTAGGAAAGACATTTGTAATGACAACAAAAATGAGATTGGTGAATTCATTTTTCTAATACTCCAATAGTACTGTACCTGCATGTGAATTCAGGTTACCTAGTATACATAAAGAAATCTTGTTATGGTAAGCCCTACCATAGTAAATAGACCTTCTTGTGTTAGTAAAGAGAATTCCGAAGATAAGTCGGTATCAACCCAAGATATACTAGAATTTGCCTCCAGACATCATTTAATAATCAAGATATATTCATGTTAAAGTATCACTAATTTATAGATATTTACGGCACTATATTAAGGCAGCACTATATTAAGGCAGCACTATATTAACGCAGCACTATATTAACGCAGCACTATATTAACGCAGCACCAAAGTCTCATAGATACTGGGTGAGAAAAATTGGGTGGATGTGCTACTACTACTACTACTACTACTAGCACATACACTTTTGAGTGAACGTTTGAGTGAATTTTTGTTGTATTTGTACGGATATTTTGACTTCGACGAATTTTGATCGGCAGATTAATAACAATGTCTGTGTCAAACGGCATATCTCTCAGTATCTTAAGACTAATCCTAGTAAATATCTAAATATATCGAAAAATTGGCCCCATCTTTTCCATCTTTTGACACAGACGAAAAAAAGATGGCGGCCACCCAAACGTTATTTTCTGGGTCGTGACTCCTAGTATATTACACATGATTTTAGGTCCCAGAAATCGATAAAAATGTGTTTGTGGGGTCTAGGTCGGGAAGACGGCCATCTAATTTTCGTGGACTCAAAAGATATGCTCAGATAAAAATAGATTTTATAGTTTCCTTATATTGGGAAACTATGAAATAGATTTTATAGTTTCCTTATATTGGGAAACTATGAAATAGATTTTATAGTTTCCTTATATTGGGAAATCTCTAATGAAAGAATACTTTAGATAAATACACATGAGGAGAGATGATCATTTCTCAACTTACGTAACAAGATATTGCGATTTCTTATGATTACACTAGGAATCTACAAATATAGAACTATAGTGAATAACCTATAATTGAGACAAGGTGGTGCATGTGTTGCAAGATCTCTATAACTCGAGTATGAAGTGATAAGATAGTTTTACATACTATGTCTGCTTAGTTCTATCATCAATATATCCTTTTACACACTTTACATCATCTGTATTACCAGAATCTTCTTAAATCCGTCTCGTTTATCAAAAGGATATGTACAACCAGTTTAAACGCTCATAATACATTAGATAAATGCAATTTGTTTACGGGGAAAATAGTGCTCTTCTTGATGTTACTTCCAAGGTAGAAGATTTAGGTATTTCTTACAAAGTTCCCAGACGTTATAATGAATCCTTTACTGATCCTATGCCAGGTTCACATAAAACCTTGGAGGTATCCACCTTAAATTCCCAACCTCTTCATCTCTATGAGGATGTTCCTATGGAAATAATTAAAGATCCTCTGTGTTCTCCTCTTCTATATGCGGTATACTTTATCAATTGTTATATTAGTCCCTTATATCTAAGTCTGTTCAAAGAACAGTTCGATAACCTCAAGACCATTGGTCTTTACGACAAGCTGAGCGAAATTCATGTAGTGGCCTCTATAAGTGGAAGCTCTTTGGCGACAAATTTAGAAAAACTCATCGCCGAAGAGTATCCAAAATGTATGCTTACCTGCACCACACAAAATGCTCATGAATACCCGGGAATTAAGAAAGTTCATGATCTCGCGAAAACCGTTAGTGAAGATGCATACATCCTGTATTTCCATTCTAAAGGTATTACAAGAATACAAGAACCGTTTGTACGCGATGAGTGGGAAAATAAGGTCTATCAGGGCGTAATCGGTAACTTCGAGAATATATTATATTGGATGCAAAGATTACCTACTGTGAAAAAAGCCGGATATTGGTCGGCGGTTACAGGGATGATTTGGCATAATTTTTGGTGGGGAAAAGTTTCCTATATCCGAACTGTAGATGTTCCTGAAATAAATTCTAATCGCTATTATTATGAGGAATGGCTTAGTTACGCTCCTCATTCAACGTATAGTGATTGTTTGGCGTATGATGATCTAGGGAGACTCAGTATCGGTTCCTTCTATGATGCACACACAGGCTGGCACTGTGGCGTGGGCAACGCTAACGTGGTTAAGATCCGCACTTATCTCAAGTGAGTATATTTATGATATATTAAGTAGATATATTACCATGTAATATATGATGTGTAAGGGTTTGCCAACCTCATGAATATCCGCGCCTACCTTAGGTATATGTTACTAAGTAATATATGGTAAGATATGGAGGGCTCGAGAATGAATTAATAGGGCAATCCCCCCCACTATCATATATTTTATATGAGACTTAATATATAACAGTAAAAGTATCTGGGCCACAAAAATAATTCATCCATTCTCGAGCCCTCCATATATTACCATACTTTATTCTTAAATATATACACTAGGGTACATATTATCACATATTATCACATATTATTACATATTATAATCTCATGAAGGCCAAGAGATCTTCAAATGTATATCGGCGTTCGCGCTCCCCAAATCCAGAAACTTCACGATAGGTGGCATCACTATAATGGTAGGCGATACCATCGCGAACGATAGGTGAGCCGTTACTAACCTTTACCTCCACATCTATGCTGCCTCGAGAATTGAACAGTCTGATGACCTCCTGAGCATTGAGAATGTCTATATTCCTAAAGTCGACAAAAGCAGTCATGAGTTTCTTGAGGAAGAGGACAAAATCCCGATTCTCGATTCCCTTAATTAGAACGGCATATCCCGCAATAATATCACGACTTCGCAGACGCTTATCTGTGGACTCGGCCATTTTAAGACCGATAAAGATTTTGAGACAGATAAAGATTTCAAGGTCGATAAAGATTTTGAGACAGATAAAGATTTCAAGGTCGATAAAGATTTCAAGGTCGATAAAGATTTCAAGGTCGATAAAGATTGTTGAATTTCTTTGGATGCAGAATTTAGTGATCTCTTCTAGCGTGTGTAGGGTGCTGAGCATTTCACTATCACCATAAATCTTCATCAACAATCTTTATTCCACAATATATTCAACAATCTTTATTCCGTTACCATGGGGATATTTCTTTGGGTACAGAATTTAGCCACCTCTTCCAGCATCCGCAAGCCGATGTATCCGCGACCAGCTGGTGCATGACGATCAGTACAAGAGCCGCAAGCGGTCTCAGAATCGTTAAAATGAACTAATCTGATAGCTACGGGGGAGACTTGAACCCAACGAGAAATATAATCCATGGGGGCATAGCCGGCCGCAAAAACGTGACAGGTATCCACACACAGTCCCAGAAGTTTGTGCTCCTCTGAAGTAAAACGAGCGAAGAATGAGGCCAATTCATTAACGAATGCGCAGATCTCCGTGCCCTCATTACAGGGAGTTTCGAGCAAAAGCGGACATGATTCGCTAGCATATGGCAACAGAGCTCGGACTATCTTCTCCATATTATTAACGGCAACATCGCGATCGCGCGTCCCCTGTTGTCCCGTGTGCATCACTACCCCGCGACCTCCGTACATGGCAGTCACTTGCAGATTCTCTTTCACAATGGTGTTGACATAATCTTCACCGGAACACGTATTCAGGCAGAGTGGAGCATGGGAGAACCAGCGCAAGTTATTAGTGGTAACATACTGCAGACCGACCTCCACATCTTTGGGATTGTACATGGTAGCAGATAAATTTCCCGACTTAGGATTGGCTATATAGAGTTGACAGGGAGCACCAAATCCGGACCTATTGACAAAATTCTTAAAAGATTCAACCATGGTATTCTCTTTAGATGTGTGGGAGCCGATCCCATATTTGGTGTATGGGAATACCGTCGTTACCGGGACCAGATTTAATAGGGTGAAAGCGTTGAGTAAGCACTCTGCGGTATTGACTCCAAGATCGCTCATGGTACTTCGATTGACTGCGACATCGAATCCCGATTGCTTAGGTTTGGTGATTCCCGATAAAAGGATTTGTAGAAATAGTGAAGTATCCCAATGGGCCACGTTAATCAAGGTGAGGGAACGTTGTAGAGGGAGAAGAAAGCCGATGTACTTGATATCGCGATCAAAAGTCTTACGGAGAGCATAGTACGATAAGAGTTGTAGGAAAGAGGATTCGCCAGCGGTAGCGAATTTGGACATGGTTTTGATTTCCAGAATAGCTTCATCCGTAGCCACATCAGGATGTCCTTCTATGGGATCCAAGCGATACTCTTCATTGTACCTAATGGTACCGACAAGATATCCTCGATATTGTTGCCAAATGGCAGTGATGTCCTTAGCGATGTTAATGGCAGTAGGGAGGTATTTCTTGATATCTTGCAAAGAATAAACCTCACTTCCATACATTGCGGAAACTAGGGATAAAGCAGCTTCCCCCACCGCAAAGAAGTTGGTAGAAGTTTGATATATATTTAGGACTGATTCTTCTACGGTGGCGGGTTCGATACCCAAATCGACAGGTTGAGGAATCAGAATTCGCAGGGCCCCTCGGAGAAAATAGTCCCACCACATTCCAAAGAACGAGAAATTCCGCTTAGCATATACAAAGGGAGGATAGCGTTTGGTTACCCCTGCTTCAGGATAGTGCGAAAGATAAGGTAAAAGATCAGGAATGACCTTATCATCCACCAGAACGTGGTAGTTGAGATGTTCGATAACTTCCCGTACCCGATACATGGTGAATTATATTCACCATTTAGATGAGTATTATGGAATCAGATTTCTTACGAGACAGTAAATCGATTATGGATTAACCCATATATGATAATGAAAAGATACTGTATTTGTTGTGTCATTTTGGGAACGCACAATGACGCAAGGTGACTCGACAATTTACTAGAAATATCATCATCCACATTAGGAATTCATTAACATCAGCAATTCATGCACATTAGCTGTATGAAAAGTTTTTTAGGATCAAAATGAAGCGAACACTTACCATAATAGATATAATCCCGTGTGCATTCATTTAATGCACACGGGATTATATCTATTACGGTAACGGTGAAGAATGTCTCAGTGTGAAGAATATCTGACCATAGAGCCACACCAGATTTCTGCGTAGAGATTATCGAAAATACTCCGAATCCATGTATTACAAGTACCATAATATACTTCAGACAATAGTCAAGATGGTGTCATGATCAGGATATTCCGTGATGCAGATTCCCTCGATCTTCACATACTTAAGGACCCCGGAACAGATATCGGTAAAGATGTCATTAAAATTAACTCTCGCCGGTATGATCAACTTATCCTCTTTTTTAAAGTGTTCCCACACCAGATCGGTAACCTCTTTACTAATATCACCTTTAACAGTTTCATATACACACTTAGATTTACCCTTGATCTCATAATAGCGCACGGTGACCGAGGGAGCTCCCCGTCCCTTCTTCTCAAAGTCATGATATTTCTTTCTCAAGAAATCTTCTCCTAACCTAGGCATGGCTAAGGCACGATTGAACAAATGCTGCACGGTATTACTATGGTCTACTCCTGCAGGAATATTAAAGTATCCTAGGGAAAAATCAACCCACCATAAATAGGGGTTCTTCTTCGTCATGATGGAGTAGTACTTCGAATATCCTTTTTTATTAAAGAGATAGCAGAAGAGTTCAATGTGATTATTGGCGGTGGCTTTCACGGAGGTGTTGCCACGCTTATTACGATTATTATGATTGAGGAGGAAGTGCGCACTCCACCAACAATTGAATACTACCGGAGATACCAAATCCCAACCGTACTTGTCTCGAGTGGCTTGCAAACGAGTAATATCAAAATCTTTGCTCAATCTGACATCATCCAATATGAGCAGAATATCGTCATACTTTTGCAAGAAAAGGTCGAAGTTACTGTCCACCCAGTTCTCGGCTAAGACCCCCTTACGATGATGCACGTACAAAAGGTTGACGTACTGAAGAATATCATCATTCTTTTGAATGTCATAACCATCGTAGCAATATACGAAGAGATCCACTTTTCGCTTCGTCTTCATGTTGATTAGACATAGATTATCCTCTAAAGTTTGCACCTTCTCCTCGATATTGGGCTTGCCTAGACCCCCCAACACATAAGCCAAATTCATTTTATGAGTATATCCCACCGTTTAAACCGTTGTTGTGCCATATTTGAATTGCTAATTGAACAATAGGATACATCACAACACAATGGAACGCCCCTTGTGTTTAACCACTACTCGTATAGTTCACTTTGTCGTGGTATTACGAGCACATCTGGACCCGAAGATACAAAATATTTCCTCCGTACCGGAATACATTCGCCATCTCCTTCCCGAATACATCGTTATGCCAGGAACCAAGGAAGACTATAATTATGATAGCAACGGAAGCTTTTGGTCAGAGTTTGATAATCTCAATAAAGATTGTACGTATCAGTGGGCCCATTCTCATACTGAAAGTGCTATCATTGTGGTACATGAGATAATATCACGGTCTGATAATCGTCATGCTAAAAGTCCTCAAGGTAGCTTGTACAACAGTATGGATGATATCGGATATCATGATGATATTTCTATGCAAAGTTCTTTACCTAATATCCTGGGTATGCTGGCCAGAATAAATGCGTATTTTAATCCACGGATTAATATTGCACTCACTACTGATAATGAAATGATGTGGATGTAGTGCTGAAAATTGTCGGGACCTCATCAAAACTTAATTAATAATTCTTGGACATATGTAAATATATCATGAACCCTGAGGACCATATTATATCCACGAGTGCAACCATATCCGCAAGTGCAACCATGGCGGCAATGCACACATCATCCATTTTACCTGATAAATCATCTACATCATGCACATCGTTATCCAATTCACATGATCAATTATCTACACCATCATCTACATTATCCACATCATTATCCAAAGAAAACGTCGTTAACTCGGATAACTCGGATAACTCTGATAACTCGAATACTCCAATCCCACGGCAACCGGATGATAAGCCATGGCCTCCCCATGCCTTTATTCCGCCGCAAGCGGTTCACAGAAATATATATCTCTCTGGTATCGGTTTCACTAATGATATACTACAGTGGTGTCGAGAAAATAAGATCACACATATTGTAAATGCTGCCGGTGTTGGTGGATATCGTTGCTATTCCGCACATCCTGCTACCGTGGACATCGATTACCTGCAATTAGATCTGGTGGATAATCATGCTCAAAACATTGCTGATGCTTTGAAAGAGTCTTTCGACTTCATTCATGGCGCCATGAGGGATGATGACTGTAAAATACTAGTGCATTGTATTTGGGGACAATCTCGTAGCGTTTCCTGTGTCATCCACTATTTTATGAAAGCTTATGGTTGGGGATTCTATAAGACTTTAGATTACGTGCAGTCTATTCGCCCAGGAGTTCGTCCCAATAATGGGTTTATACGTCAACTAATAGAAATATCTATCAGCTAATGTTAACATGAAATATTTTAATATCATCTTTAAATGGAGATTAGAACACGAAATGTGAGCTTCAGTGACACCGATAAAGAACTTGAGGCCCTTATGCATCAAGCCATCATGGAGGTAGACGATAAGCCTCCACAGAAAATACCATCAAAGAGAGTTATCCGGGGTAATGCTGATGATCCTAGTAACTTTAGTGACATTCCCTCACAGGAACAGATTGTGCCCGTGAAAACTTTGAAGGATGTGCAACGAAATAGGCAGGAGGGAAAACGAAGCCGAAAGGTTCAACCTGAAGAGCCCATACAAGGGTATTCAACTGAACACAGCACCAAATATCTCTTGCCATCGTCAAAGCATGCAATCAAACCGACACCCAAACCTGCGGTGCCCTTACAAAGAAATGAGACCATCACTCCGCGCCGTAAACCTTTTAAGAGAACCAAGAAGAATCTTGGGGAAACTGATATTGAGGAATTTAGGAAAATCGTTAAACCTACTAAAACATCCCCACCCCAAAGTATTCGAGAAGTTAAACCGAAGGTGGTAAAGGATAATAAGGTGGTAAAGGATAATAAGGTGATGAGTAGTGATAAGGTGGAACCCGACTTCGTAAACTTTAACGTGGTTACCGATGTCGTAGAAGATGTCAGCAGCGAACTCTCGGATACTGCTAATCGAAAAAGACCCGTGGACTTTACTACCTTCAGTATTGCTACCATGAGAGAGTCGGTTCGTGAAGTCGTAGATTCCAAAGCTTTCCAGTCGGTTGCGGAAGAGACCATACTGATGTATGAGCATCAGCGTAATGTCAACATTATTAAGAAGAGGAGTGATTTGGTGCTACAGCGTACTTCTGAGGGTGTTTTTGTATTACCTCTGCTTACACAACATCATTACACTAATCTTTTTACCAAAGGACTGAAGCACGATAGTGACGGCATCGTGCAGAGATCGGAGATGTCCACATTTTTGCGAGCGCTAAAGAAACGTGATCTTGCCCTATTACCTCACGATCGCTATGTTAATCCATCGGCAGCCTGGTCTAGTGATATCGTTGGGAGTAACAATAACACATATACCTATTCCAAACCTCCACTCTTGAGTTCGGAGAAATTGGCAGTTTCCATGGTACTTCTGTATTCCATGCAATTGTGCCGCGATGTTCAATTTACAGAATATCACACTCATCCTCTTATCAATGATTGCTGCGACTATCTTAATATGATACCGCGAAACGTCTTCCAAAATGGAAAGATCAGTCACCGCAATATTTTCCGGGGTCCCCTATACGGCTGCACCCAAGGGAATATAATTTCATATTTTATCAACAATAAATCATATGATACCTACAGTTCTTACAATTACTTAGAAACTTGGAAGGATGCCATTACTGCGCAATCTTCAGTTGCAACTAGGGTAGGGCCAGAGATTATTAAGAAAACCATAAGCTGTGGTCGTGATCTTGCCAGTATCCTTGATAGCACCGATATCATTACCCATATTATGGACTGTATGCTCATGCTGGAACAGGATCGCACTCCTCATAACTTCAAAAATAATTTGGAGGTCTCCTATACGACTTGGGGATTCGCCGATATTACAGCCACCACACTATTAGTGGTCCGCAATGCTCTCAGCGTGGCTTCCTACATGAAGTGGAATACTCTGGTATTGCGCCCCGAAAGGTACGCCATAGAAGTGGAACGCGTCTTCCGCACGAAGATTAATGCCCACAGTATCCCCAGCATATTACTGAAGAATGATATTATCGGAACCTTGTGCAATAATGAAAATAGGGGCGGTATCTGTATCTTATCACAAGTGTATCCTGACGGCGCCCCCTTATCTCCATCTAGTCCCTCTGAGCATGCCGTAGCTATAGGAGCTGCAGTAACAGTGTGGAAATTCTTTTACGATACTGAACATATTTTACAGATTCCCCCCACTATTAATGGAGAAACGGTGATCCTTAAAGCCAGTGTCAGTGACGAACTCCACAAATGGGCTTTTAACTTAGGATTAGGTGATTGTTGGGCAGGTGTTCACTTCTATAATGATATTATCACGGGTCTGAAATTGGGAGAACGAGTAGCTCTCAATTGTTTAGGCGACCTTATCCATAAGTATCCCGGAGAGGTGGCGGTGAAGGTTCGAAGATTTAACGACAAGGTAGTTGTTATATCTAAGTAATATACCATATTATGGTATATTGGTATATTGGTGTGTCCACGTTAGAATTATTTTATGCGGTTTCCTGTTTATTTATTTTATATAGAGGGCTATATAATAACATATATGAGCTTGGATCAATTAATTCATTCAAAGTCATTGTTTTTTTAGGTTCCAAGTTATGCACCATATAAAGTGTACTATATCATAGATATGGACGGGGTTCATCAATTCAAAGTCATCAACTTTTTAGGGTTCTAAGTTATATACTACATAAAGTGTGCTATATAATAGATATTGACCGGGTCGATTAATTCATTAAGAATCATTTGCTTTTTAGGATTCTAGGTTATATATTATATAGAGTGTATTATATAATAATAGATACTGACGGGTCTATTGATTCATTCAAAGTCATCTGCTTCTGGCGTTATACTATATTATATAGGATGTGCTATAATAACAGATACCGACGGGTCTATTGATTCATTTAGAGTTATTGCCTTTAGGGTTATGTACTATATACTATGTAGTGTGCTGTATCTTCCATATGTTCTCGAGAACATATTTTGTCTTTTAGAATTATCCTATGCATGTAACAAGTTACTTGAAAATATATTTTGGAGTTAAGCAGTATAAGACAGTTAAGTTCTCCATAGTAAATATGGAGATAATTTAACTAATGATATCCCTATGGATTATGAACCAAGGATGATATTTGACTTTTTCATATTTATTTTCCATATTTATTTGTGCGACTATAAATGTTGTGGTTTCTAAATGATCTTCTCTTTCTTAGCGGATACCTTATCTTTAGGGTATACGATGCAGTATGGACGCGTGCCGCGCTCCCGGGACTTCTTAAAGTTAAGGATTACCTCCGTAAACCTGTAAAAGCTTCTCTCCCACAACATGATGAACACTATACTTTGCGCTATGAGTTAGTTAGAAATAATTCTCGTAACTATAAGGCTATAGATAAAACTTTCATGCAAATACCAACCTTTGAACTCTTTACTTATATTACTAAGGAGTTTAACTTAAATATTCTATTGGCTAGCCCCCTCTTGATATTCTCCATCATTGATTATTTTAATGATGGAAGAAGTATCAGATCTAAAAACGATGTTCACAAGTATGTGAACCGATTCGGTCTCATCGACAACATGATTGAAATTACTGACGATAACGCATATCAGTTGAATACTTGCTTTGAGGTAATGAAACGAGTGGATAGACGCACGCTTAAGAAAGTTCGGAAGGCTGTTAAGGCATCTAATTTGGAGGATAAGGATGGATTCTTGGTGGGGCTAAGTGAGAAGGAATATTACTATCAAGACTGTTCCTACATGAATGCTCAAGAACTCTTTGAGGTTATCCCTATGTATCTTCCTTACCTCGATAATGATCTCAAACGTTTACGTCTTGATAGTATCGTTTTAACAGATAAGCAAAGCGGTACTGCTATTAGCTACGTTTTCCAATCAAATGATGCCGAATGGACGGTAGTTAGGGAAACCTGTATAAATTGGATTCGCAGCATGTGTAGTATATATGAACATCAACTAGGGAGTAACGTCTATTGCCAATCTATGTTCTTGAAGATTCGACAAACTCTTTCCGAGAAGCACCCCCTTAATCTACTGACCAAACCATTCTTTGATGGACTGTACTTCACCAATAATGTCTTTGTTGACTTTGGTATAAGTATTGCTCATACGGATAATAAGTTGGTAAACCGATACATGGACAGGGTTGAGCTCTTCGACTTATCTAACCAAACTATGACTGCAGCTTTGCAGTCTATCCACGAAAAGGAGGGTAGTCATCTATTGGATTATCCCACTTCTCTAGTAGAAAATGGTATCGCCGATCTCCATTGGGAACAGAAAGACTCTCTCCTAAAGATGTACAAACTCATTGAGGAACTGGTGACTAACGTTCTTGACTATTATTATAACGAAGAGGACTATATTAACGATATGGAACTACGGAACTTTGCCAATCAGGTACATCAAGACTTTTCCTTTCTAGGAGACTTGCAAGTACGGGAGGAACTAATTAAATTGTTTACCAATATCATCTTCTTATCAGCACCTCGGCACAGTCAGAGCCACATTAACTTCTTTGGACTTAGTAGTATATATGACTATGGATTGCGCAAAACCAACTTCAATGCCATCTTGGACAAATTGCGCGTGGGTTTACCATTGGCGGATGAAGATCTTTATTCTAGCGTATCCGATTTCTATAAGAAGTATAGTTCCCAAGCCTATCCTATCGTTCCCATAAATTTATTCGGATATGGTTATAAAAACCTCTTCTCCGACAAGATTGTCCAGGAATACTTCGATAAGATGACGAATGATTTCTTGGAGTATCGAGGTGGCTTGACTAGAAACTATTATACCGAATACCTTTTCCGTTTGCAAAACAGTAATACTATATAAGATATATGGGTATAATATATTAATTGTAGTACGTATCTACGCTGATATATTAATTGTAGTAGTATATATCTATACAGATATATTAATTGTAGTATGTATCCACTCCGATATATTAATTGTAGTATGTATCTACGCTGATATATTAATTGTAGTAGCATATATCTATACAGATATATTAACTGTAGTAGTATGTATATATACAGATATATTAATTGTAGTAGTGCATCTATACATATATATTAACTGTAGTATATATCTATACAGATATATTAATTGTAGTAGTATATATCTATGGAGATATATTAATTGTAGTAGTATATATCTATACAGATATATTAATTGTAGTAGTATGTGTCTACGCCGATGTATTAATTGTAGTAGTACATCTATAGAGATATATTAATTGTAGTAGTATATATCTAATCCGATATATTAATTGTAGTAGTATGTATCTACGCCGATATATTAATTGTAGTATATATCTGTGCAGATATATTATATTAGGGTTATTATGCTTATTGCGCGCTTAACCATATGGACGCTGCTACTCCCACGAGACCTTGACTTGTACTGGTGGTAAGCGCATACTGATTTTGGGGAGCGCCTGTGGGCGTTAGGCGGAAGTTTAATCCTCCTACTGACGGTGCTGTTCCTGAGGAGGCAGTCGGTGGTATATTTAGTGATGTTGCAGACAAGAAGGTTGTAGTGGTACCACTAGCTGCTACCCAAATAGCAATCCAGTATGGGGTGTGGGCCGCCAATGTGGCGGAAGATCCTAAGGTGACAGTGTTATATCCTACGGCAACCGTCGAGATAACACCAGAAGATCCTACAATATTCCATGTTCCATAGTTTCCTATGGGATTAGCGTTGGCAGCTGTATAAGAATATATGGCACAGTATATACTATTTGTGTTCGTGTACGCGGGGGAAGTGTTGTAGAAAGTTACGGTACTTACGGTAACATTTGTAGGAGACCATACGTTATTAAAGTACATGAGGTTATTTGCTGGAACTATTACCGCTGTGGTGGTATTACTCAGGCCCAGATAATATGTTTGTATGGAACTGGGTGCAGAACCGGTAGCACCAGTGGCACCAGTCGCACCCACGGCTCCGGTCGCACCAGTCGCACCGGTGGCACCAGTCGCACCAGTCACACCTATGGCTCCGGTCGCACCAGTCGCACCTATGGCTCCGGTGGCACCAGTGGCTCCAGTGGCACCCACGGCTCCGGTTGCACCAGTCGCACCTATGGCTCCTGTGGTACCAGTTGCACCTATAGCTCCGGTGGCACCAGTAGCACCTATCGCTCCGGTGGCACCAGTAGCACCTATCGCTCCGGTGGCACCAGTAGCACCTATCGCTCCGGTGGCACCAGTAGCACCTATCGCTCCGGTGGCAC
>Ga0182016_10001566_pt1 | contig 27848 bp, 21 predicted proteins | sample 712S2MmetaG_FD_120491 | JGI IMG/M metagenome (GOLD analysis project Ga0182016, IMG submission 120491) | Permafrost microbial communities from Stordalen Mire, Sweden - 712S2M metaG | ecosystem: Environmental > Terrestrial > Soil > Wetlands > Permafrost | place: Sweden: Stordalen | collected...
CTCAACAGCGGGCTTATCTCTATCACGGGCGCCGGTTCGGTTGTTACGGTCTTGAACTCAACCTTGAGCCAGGGGCTATACCGCGGCATTGAGGCGGAATACGGCACGGTCAATGTGACCAATTGCGTGGTCACCGGCTGCGATCGCGGCATTCAATCCGGTCTCAGCGGACCTACCACGGTCAACGTGATCAATTGCACTTTGGATAATAACAACTACGCTCTCTTCGCCCACGGCGGCATTCTCAACGTGGCTAATTCCATCATCGCGGACAGCCTGACGGCCGGATTGGCTTATTGCTGCGGCAGTGCTTTAACCACCTTTGAATATAACGACGTCTGGTCCGCTACCGGCAGTTATGCCTCTTCCACCTGGCCTGTTCCAAATCAGACCGGGACGAATGGCAACATTTCGCAGGACCCGAGATTTGTGAACGCCGCGCAGGGCGACTATGAATTGAACTACGGTTCCGCTTGCATTGATGCCGCCAATGGCGCGATTGCTTATTTGACAGATTTCACCGGCGCGCCCCGTTACAATGACCCGCGCACCCCGATTAAGACGGGCGTCACCAACGCCGGAGGTCTCTACCCGGACATCGGTGCCTTTGAGTTTGTGCAAACGGCCAGCTCGCCGATTGATTTAGTTGCCACCGCCGTGGTCGGTCCCTCGTTAGCCACGGCGGGCCAGACCGTCACCGTGCAATGGAACGACGTGAACATTGGCACGGCCGGCGCAACCGGCCCGTGGCGCGATGCCATTTCACTTGTGCCACAGGGCGGCGGTACCGCGCTGGCGGCGGCCACCATGCTCGTCGCGCAGAATGTCGTCCTTGGACCAGGACAGACCTATCCCGCGTCGGCCAGCATCGTCGTGCCGGGCGGCGCGACGGGCAGCTACCAATGGCAAGTGCAGGTCAACAGCCGCGGCGACGTTTTTGAAGGTGTGAATTGGACCAATGATATCACCCTCGCTGCCGCCCCCACGCTCCTCCAGGATCCATCGGTGGGCCTCGGCGCCACCGTCACCAACGCGTTTACAGCGGCTGGCCAATCCAACGTTTTCTCCGTGGTCTCGCCCGGCGGCACGTTCGTTTTGACTGCGCAAGGGGCCGCCGGCTCCGCCTTGGAGCTGTTCGTCGGAGATGGCTATGTGCCCAGTCCCTCCCAATTCGATTTCAAGAGCAGCCAATTTAATTCAGCCACGGCGTCGGTCACCGTACCGAACAATAACCATGACACTTATTATGTGGTGGTGTACGCCGCCTTGCTGACCAGGCCTCCTGTCAGTTATACGCTGACGACCACCGCCCCGGGCTTCGCGTTGCACTCAATCAGCCCGGCCACCATGGTCAATTCCGGCCCTGTGACACTCCAGGTTTCTGGGAATCAATTGGGGGCCACCGAAGAGTTTACCCTGGCTGGCCCCGGCGGGACCTTTGCGGCCAGCGCGGTCCAATCTCCCGACCCGAGCGTCGCCTACGTGACTTTCAATTTAGGAGGCGCCGCGGCGGGAACTTATAGCCTGACCGTCACGCAACCTTCCGGGCCATCGCTCACCCTGAGTAATGCGGTGCTGGTCACTACGGCCAGCGCCGGCGCGGGCAACTCGGCTTCCTCGTTTTCTGTCCAGTTGGAGATTCCGCCGGCCTTCCGCGCCAACCGTCCTTTTAGCGGATCGATTACTTACAGTGACACGGGAGGGGCTGATTTGCCGTCGCCAATCCTAGTTTTGACAAGCGGCGGGGCCGCTGGCTTGGCCTTGGCTGGAAGCACCAACTACACCACCAGTGATCTTGTTCTGGTTGCCGCCAGTCTTCAGGGACCAGCCGGCACCCTGACGCCGGGCCAAAGCTGGAGTATCGGCTTTAATGCTCTGAGCACAACGGCTGAGTCGATTCCTTTCGCGGTCGATTACCAAACGGCCAATTCGACCAATCTGGTGGACTACCAAACGCTCGGAGTTTCGTTGCGACCGAGTGGTTATAGCGACGCCGATTGGAACACCATTTGGACCGCGTTGCAGGCCAAAGCCGGGCCGACTTGGGGAGGTTTTGTCACCTTGGTGGACTCTTACACCACTGAGTTGGCCTTGGAAGACCCCACCAGCACGTTCTACAATGTGCCCGATGTGTTGGCCTTCGCCTTCGGAGATTTGTTAGACAAAGCCACCGCCAGCGCTTCCGGCACCGTTTATCTGAACAGTGCGAATCAACCCGCCGCCGGAGTGCAGATCCTCTTTTCGTCCGCCGCCGGCACCAACGGCACTACTTCGGGCAATACCACCGCTTCCGACGGAACATTTTTCGTCAACGCCTTGCCTCCCGGTACCTACAACTTAAGCATTCGCGGTTACTGGCTGCAATCACCGCTCTCGGTCACGATTCCCGCTTCCGGTTCCGTCTCGAACCTGGCGGTTCTTGTCAGCCAGGGCGGCACCATCAGTGGGACGCTATCCAACGCTGTCTTCGGCCCCTCTCCCAGTCCGGCGACGCCCGCTTACAATGCGCTGCAGGCCGGGCCAGTTTTGTCCGGCATTACCGTGGAAGCGCTCGGCACGAGTAATGTCGCGTCCACTGTTTCGGACAAAAATGGCAACTACTCTTTCACCGGGTTGGCGCCGGATACTTATGAAATTGTGGAACTGGGCGGGCCGGTTTCCACGGTGCCCGCCAGCGTGCAATTCGCGGCGGAATACGCCACCAACCTTGCCCTGGCTAGCGGAGGTTCGCTGACACAAAATTTTTCAGTACCCATCAACAATGCCGTCGTGGAAGGGTTGGTCTATGCCGTCGGCACCTTCAATCCCATCACCAGTGCGAGCGCGGTGGTTGATCTCGCCCCTGGTGTGGAGGCCTTTACGAACACGGATGGCAACGGCCGCTTTGAGTTTTCAGTGAACGGGAGTTCCTTTCCTGTTGGCATCACGGCGCCCGGTTATTTGCCCTTTACCGGCTCGATAAACGCTTTGTCAAACGCTTCCGCTGGTAATCTCGCTATCGTTCAAAACATCTTTTTGACTCCGGCGTCCTCCTTGGGCTTCGTGCTGCAGACCTCCTCCGGCGGCGGAATCTCCAATGGCGTCGTGACGGTAAGTTCTAATGGCGTAGTCCTCGGCATGGGCACCACAGATGCCAGTGGCGGCACGGTCATCAGCAACCTGGCGGCTGGGACTTATTCCGTTCAGGGAATAGCCTATGGTTACGGAGTCATTAATACCACAGTGACCATCGGCGTGGGCGCAACGGCGACCAACACCTCCGCGATGACTCTGATGGGCAGCATTATCGGGCAAGTCACCGATGGCAGCGGTGCGCCCATCAGTGGTATCGAAGTGAATGTTTTCGGCGATAATGCCACCAACCAGAGTTTGGCCGTGACGGTGTCAACCGATGCCAACGGCAATTATTCGGCGCTGGGCCTTCCTCCCGGGACTTACAGCGTCTCGGTCGGCAACGATGGCGGTGTGGACGCGCAGGAGGTTGCGATCCTCGCGACTGAGCAGCATGTCGTCAATATCACTCTCCCCGGTTCGGTCGTGGAGGGGACGGTGGTGGCGGCGGACGGAGTAACACCGGTGGCGTTCGGCTCAGTCGCACTCTCGCAAGCGGGGCAGATCCTTGGCGTTGCCCAGGCCGACGCGAACGGAAACTACAAGCTGCGGGTGCTAATCCCGGGTCGGTACGACTTGGCGGCTTTCACGATGGGCGGGTTGTCGTCCAACCAATCCATCACAGTAAAGACCGGTGCGAGCGTTCAGGCTGGGGCGCTGGCGTTGGGAGCGAATAATCTGAATGTTGTGGTAACGGATGCCAGTAGCCATCCATTAAGCGGCGCCGGCATCGTCCTCTACCCCGCCGCGGGCGGCTCCGTGGTCCCGCAAGTATTGACCGCTGAAACGACCGCCACTGGAACAACTACCATCGCGGGCCTGCCACCAGGGCCCTATTTTGTCATGGTCCATGCCGCCGGCTTTGCCAGATCCTGGCTAAATATTAATTTGACAGGAAACACCAATGCCACTTTCGTATTGACTCCAGGCCTGACGCTATCCGGCCTCATCACGAATTCGAGCGGGCAGCCCGTCGGCCAGGCTTTGGTTGAGGCTTATGATGCCGCTGCTGGCCTCCTCGTGGCCAGCGCTACCTCCAGTAACGGCTCTTACAGCATTCCTGATTTGTACGCGGCGGGATACAACGTGCTGGTCAGTCAGACGAACTACTCCTCCACGGAGTTGCTCAACGTCTCGGTCAACGCCAATCCTTCTACGCAAAATGCCGTCCTGCCCAATCAAAACACATCCGTCAGCGGCATTTTAACGGATGCCACGGGCCTTCCGCTGCCGGGATTGGTGCTCATCAGCAACAACACTGGAGCTGTCTTTGGCGTGCTGACCACCGGGGCCGGTGGTTCGTGGTCCACCTCGGTTCTGCCTCCGGGTAATTATACCTTTGCCATCACTTCGATCGGTTATAAGCCCTCCTCGTTGCTCACATACAATGTCCAAGCCGGTACGCCATTGTCCCTATCCAATGCGTTGCCAGCTTGCGTGACGGATGACGATTCCGGCAGCGATGACGGGTTCGTCGCCAACCTCTCCGTCGCTATCGGCGATTTTGGCAAGGAATTCGGCGGAGACCTCGCGCCTTACCAAATTAAAGTGGACCCAATTCCGGCCGCCGGCGACTGTCCGGAAGCCCAACAAGCCCTGAAGGCGCTCAAACAGGCACTGGAAGCGAAGGAAAACGCCTATTCGGCGTGGGACAACGGATACCGCGGCACGTCCGAGACACTCGGAGCCAGCGGGGGCACCACTGCCGTTCACGGCATGGCTGCGGCGTTGGATGTGCTCGCGAGATTTTCGCCCGTTGGATTTTTCTCCGACGATCTGCAACTGGCCGCGCAAGCCAGCACGGCTCAAAAGGTGATCATTGGCGCCGATGCCGCGGGGTTTGTCTCTCACCTTCGCACCACCATCGTAGATTGGCAGAACACATGGTCCTCCGTCGATTGGACCGACTCCACCTCGGTGGCGAAGGCCTTTGCCGGCACTGAGGCCGACCTGACCGCGAATGGACTCGACATCCAGACGCTGGTCAAATTGAAAAACGGCGGCGTTGGCGCTCCAGGCAGCACGGAGTCGCTCATTGCGGATTCGGCCACGCTGATCCTTGACGTGCTTCAGGCCAAAGCCGATTTCCAAGCGTCGCTCGGCACCGATGCGGCCAACAAGCTCCAATACGAAACAGCGACTTACAATTACATCCACAAGCTCGTGGCCTTGGAGAATGCTAATATTGACTGTCCGCCAAAACCCAAGCCGGTTCCTCCGGATGATACGACCCCGGGACCAAACCAGACCATTAACGGTGTGCAGTCCGGCGACCCGAACACCAAGACCGCGACCGGTATCGGCCAGCCTGGCTGGGCGCCCGAAGGCAGCGCCATCACGTATGTTGTTGACTTCGCCAACGACACCAACGCCAGCGCTCCGGCGCAGGAAGTCGTCATTACTGATCCTCTCGCCGCCACCTTGGATTGGTCCACGTTGCAGTTGACGGCCATCGCCTTCAATAATGTGCTCATCAACATTCCTGCGGGCGTGCAGACCTTTTCCACCAACGCCGGCGTCAGCACGGATCCCAATCCCGTGTCTGTCACCGCCGCGCTTGATCCGGCCACGGGCGTCGTCCACTGGCAAATCGCATCCATTGATTCCGCCACCGGCCAATTGGTCACCGATCCTTTGGCCGGGTTCCTGCCGCCCGATAACGCCCAGCATGAAGGCGAAGGTTATGTCGTTTACACTGTTCAACCCAAAGCCGGTTTGGCGACGGGCACACAGATCACGAACCAAGCCAGTATCGTCTTCGATGTCAATGCGGCCATTCCCACGCCTGTCACCACTAATTACGTGGGAGCGGGCGCGCCAATCCTCACCGCCCAACCGCTAAGCGTCACCACCAACCTCGGCGGCACCGCCACCTTTGCCGTCGGCGCGGCCGGTTCCGCGCCCTACTTCTATCAGTGGACCAAGAACGGTGTCGCCCTCGCTGGAGCCACAAACGCCGTCTTTACCTTGCGCAATGTCCAGGTTTCCGACGCCGCCAGCTATGGCGTATCAGTCTCCACGGGAATCGCGCAAACGAACAGCGCGGCGGCGGTCTTGACCGTGACCACCAATCCATCTGTCAACCAGATCGAAATTGTCATTAGCGGCGAGGGCGCCGTCACGCCGCATGACAACGGCAAAACGCTGCAGATTGGCAAGGTCTATTCCCTCACGGCCGTGCCTGGGCAAAATTATCTCTTCGCCGGATGGTCGGGTTTTCTCTTGACCAATTCTCCCACCTTGAAATTTGTCATGCGGAGCAACATGCTCCTGCAAGCCAGTTTCGTGGCCAACGTTTTCCTGGCCGCGCACGGGTCGTACACCGGCCTGTTCGCTCCGGCGGAAGTTCCGCGCGCGCAGACCAATTCCGGCTGGGTCAGCTTCAACCTCACCACGACCGGCGCTTTCAACGGGCAATTAGTCCTGGGCGGCCAAGTCGTTCCGTTGCAGGGAAAAATGGACGTCACGGGCGCGGCGGTAATTGAGGCCGCGCGACGCGGAGAGACCCCGCTCACCATCACGCTGCAACTTGACCTGGCGAACCAAGCCGTGTCGGGGACCGTCAGCGATGGATCGTTTGTCTCGGCCCTGCATGGCTATCAAGCCATCTTCAGCGCCGCCAGTCCGGCCGGGGAATTTGCGGGCCAGTACTCCTTTGTCATTCCGGGCGCGGACGATCCCGCAATCGCCCCGTTTGGCACAAGCTATGGGACATTGACCGTCAGCCCGCTCGGGACTGTCACTGCGGCCGGCGGCCTGGCCGACGGCACCCCCTTCAGCCAGTCCAGCGCCGTTTCCAAAGAGGGTTATTGGCCGATGTATGTCAGCCTGTATGCCGGCAAAGGATCGCTCTGGGGCTGGGGCTACTTCACCAACCACACCATCACCAATGTTGGCGCGTTGAGTTGGATCAATCAGATGAATTCCTCCCGGACGGCTTTGTATGGCGCGGGCTTCACCAATCAGGCGGCGTCGTTGGCGGGCGCGCTTTATTCGCCGTCCTTCGTCTGGCCGGTTCAACTTATCGCCACCTTGACGGGCGGCAACCTGTCGTCCGGGATCACCGAGGATGTCACGCTTTCAGCCAGTGGAAAAATCAATGAATCCACGAACAAATTGGTTTTGTCCCTGCAACGCGCCACCGGGGTAGTCAGCGGCAGCTTCGCCAACCCGGCCAGCCCCAAGGAATTCATCAACATTCATGGCATCCTGTTGCAAAGCCAAACCAACGCCCAAGGTTATTTCCTGGGCACCAATGCCAGCGGCATTTTCACCCTCGAACCGAGGTAGGCTCGCGCGAACCGCGAAACAGTTGGCCAATTCTGACAAGGTTGTGCATGGAGGACCGGCGGTGCGCGGACAAGCCGCCGGACTCCCATCGGCCAGACTGTGACCTCCTATGGAAAATAGTGTTTCAACAAGAGTTGGAAATGTGTTCTAATTGGTCGCAGAGAAAGTAAATTTTTCGCCAGAGAATTGAATCCAAGTCAACCAATTTAAGGAGAATCCAAATGTCAACCGAGTCCAAATGCCCATTTCATCATCCTGTCGGCGGCGGCACCTCCAATCGCGACTGGTGGCCGAACCAGCTCAAGATCGAACTCCTGCACCAACATTCCTCCAAGTCCAATCCACTGGGCGGGGATTTCAATTACGCCAAGGAGTTCAAGAGCCTCGACCTGGCGGCGGTCAAGAAAGACCTCGCGGCGCTGATGACGGACTCGCAGGATTGGTGGCCGGCCGATTTCGGCCATTACGGACCATTGTTTATCCGCATGGCGTGGCACAGCGCCGGCACCTACCGCATCGCGGACGGTCGCGGCGGCGCGGGCCGGGGGCAGCAGCGCTTCGCGCCGCTCAACAGTTGGCCGGACAACGTCAGCCTGGACAAGGCGCGCCGCTTGCTTTGGCCGATCAAGCAGAAGTATGGCCGGAAGCTTTCATGGGCCGATCTGTTGATTCTGACGGGCAACGTTGCCCTGGAAACGATGGGCTTCAAGACGTTCGGTTTCGCCGGCGGGCGCGAAGACACCTGGGAGCCGGATCAGGATGTCTATTGGGGTGCCGAGTCCACCTGGCTGGGTGACAAACGCTACACGGGTGATCGGAACCTCGAGAACCCGCTCGCGGCCGTGCAAATGGGGCTGATTTACGTCAACCCGGAAGGTCCCAACGGCAACCCCGATCCGCTGGCCGCCGCCAGGGATATCCGCGAAACTTTCGCCCGCATGGCGATGAACGACGAGGAAACGGTGGCGCTCATTGCCGGTGGCCACACTTTTGGCAAGACCCATGGCGCGGGCCCCGCGTCTCATGTAGGGGCTGATCCGGAAGCGGCCGGCCTCGAGGAGCAGGGTTTGGGCTGGGGAAACAGCTTTGGCACCGGCAAAGGCGCTGACACAATTACCAGCGGCCTGGAAGTGACCTGGACCACCACGCCCACGAAATGGAGCAATAATTTTTTCCAAAACCTGTTCGGCTACGAATGGGAACTGACCAAGAGCCCGGCGGGCGCCAACCAATGGAAACCGAAAAATGGCGCCGGCGCCGGCACCGTGCCCTCCGCGCATGATGCCGCGAAGCGGATCGCGCCTTCCATGCTCACTACGGACCTTGCCCTGCGCTTTGACCCGGCTTACGAAAAAATTTCACGGCGATTCCTGGAGCATCCGGAGCAATTGGCCGACGCCTTTGCCCGGGCCTGGTTCAAGTTGACGCATCGCGACATGGGCCCGCGCGCGCGTTATCTCGGCTCGGAAGTTCCCGCGGAAGAACTCATCTGGCAGGACCCCATTCCGGCAGTCAACCATAAACTAATTGATGCCGCGGACGCCGCTTTGCTGAAGGCTAAAATTCTAGCGTCCGGCCTGTCCGTCTCGCAACTGGTTTCTACCGCCTGGGCGTCGGCCTCCACCTTTCGCGGTTCCGACAAGCGCGGCGGCGCGAACGGGGCCCGTATTCGCCTGGCACCACAGAAGGATTGGGCAGTCAACCAGCCGGGAGAGCTGGCGAAAGTGCTGGAAACGCTGGGGGGCATTCAAAGCGCTTTCAACCAGACAGCGGGCGCGGGCAAGAAAGTCTCGCTGGCGGACCTGATCGTTTTGGGCGGTGGCGCTGGCATCGAAGAGGCGGCGAAGAACGCGGGCCACGATGTGGCCGTCCCCTTCACGCCGGGACGCATGGATGCCTCGGCGGAGCAGACCGACGCGGCCTCCTTCGCGGTGCTCGAACCTGTCGCGGACGGTTTCCGCAATTACCTCAAGAGCAAATTCACCGTGTCGGCCGAAGCGCTGCTGATCGAGAAGGCGCAGTTGCTGACCTTGACCGCGCCGGAAATGACGGTTCTTCTGGGCGGTCTGCGCGTCCTGAGGGCCAACTTCGGAGGGGCCAAACACGGGATGTTCACTCAGCGACCAGAAGCGCTCACCAACGACTTCTTCGTCAACCTGCTCGACATGGGCACGGAGTGGAAGCCGCTCTCGCCAGACGCGGACTTGTTTGAAGGTCGCGATCGCAAATCGGGTGCGGTCAAGTGGACCGGTACACGCGTGGATCTGGTCTTCGGCTCAAACTCCCAGCTCCGCGCCTTGGCGGAAGTTTATGGATGTCAGGACTCCCAAGACAAGTTCCTGCAAGACTTCGTGGCGGCTTGGAACAAAGTAATGAATCTGGACCGCTTCGACCTGGCTTGAGCGGGGCGTAAAGGTTTCCGAACTCCTGAACTGAGGGTGACAAATTCCTATCAAAGCTGAAAGTGCCCTGCAGCGTGAAACGACGCGCAACCCATTGACCAAACCGTGTGAAACATGTTACGCTCAAGGCGTGAAAACAATTACGATTCGCGACTTGCGCCAGCGCTGGCCGGAGGCGGAAGCGGCTTTGCGGATTGAAAATGAGATTCTGGTCACGCGTGATTCTAAGCCTGTCGCCAAGCTGGTTTATGTATCGTCAGCCGAAACACCCCGTCCGCGTTGGGATGCGGGGGAACACGCTTGCTGGCAGAGAAAAGTGGCGAAGGGAGAGATTTCGCGCAGCGACGTGACGCTCGCAGAAAGCCGCGCCGACCGGAAGTTGACCGGCCGGAGCAGATAGATGATCTATCTGGACACCAGTTGCCTGCTGAAGCTCTTGCGTGAAGAGCCGGAAAGCCCGGCGGTGCGTTCCGCCGTGGCCAGCGAAGCAGCCGTGGTTATTTCATCGTTGGCGGAGTTGGAAACAGAGGTGCAGTTGAAAGCGGCTGCCACAGGAGGGGAGATTCGTTCCAGTCAATGGCGACAATATCAGGCAAAGCTCATGGCCCTGCGCAATTTCGATCCTTTTCACTTTCGGCCTTTGTCCGCGGCAGTTTTCTCGACAGCGTTGCGCCAACATCGGCATCCTCAGGCTGCTTATTGCCGCACGTTGGACCGCTTGCATCTGGCGGCGATTGAGGAATTGAAATTGGCGCGGCTGATGACGCTGGATGGCGCGCAAGCGAAGGCGGCAGAGGCGTTGAATTACAGGGTGGTTTGTCCAAAGGGCTAACAATCGAAAAGGCTAAACTGTCACGAGGATTCGATTCCCTTCACCCGCTCCAATAAATACGGGCTATTTCTTCATTTCACCTTGTTTTAGTGTCAGTTTAGTGCCAAACTTTTGATTTGTGGCACTCATCAAACGAAAAATCAAGGGACTCAGTCGCAGACCGGCCAAGCGTTCTCCTTTGGACGTGAAACGCGATTCGGTGCTTGTGCATGTCCGCTTCAGCCCGCAGAAAATCGCCGGGAGGTGGTATGAGTCCTGGATTGTCGAATACTCCTTCCACGGACGCCGCATTCGGGAGCGGCGCAACTCGCAGCGGAAGGCCAAGGCCTGCGCCGAAGCCGTGGCCACGAAACTGGCCCACGGCGAAATGCGGGCCTTGGAACTCAGAGGCGAGGATCGCCGGATTTATCTCGCTGCGGAGGCCCAGTTGAAAGGAATGGAAGTTCGGCTGGATGTGGCGGCCCGCGAATATGCTGAGGCCAAACGGCTGGTCAAAGACGCGGACCTTCGAAGTGTGGCCAGCTTTTATCAGAAGCATGCGCGAATCAAACTGAAACCGATCACAATTCCCGATCTGGTCAAAGAGATGGTCACGACTCTGGAGTTGGACAAGCGTGGCGATTATCACGTTCGGGATTTGGACGTTCGATTGGGGCGATTTGCCAAGGATTTCCCCGGCCAGATCGCCGACGTCTCCACCGAACAAATTGAAAACTGGCTGCGCGGGTTGAAATCGCTGGCCAAGGGCGCACGACACGGAGGGCAGCTCAAGGGCCGGTCACGAAACAATTACCGGAATGCGATCGTCGAATTATTCAACTACGCCAGGAAGCATGGTTACCTGCCGAAAGAATTGTCCACCGAGGCCACCAGCACCAACCGCGTCCCTGAAGATGACAAGCGGGACAATGAAATTTTTCTGCCGGAGCAGATTGAAGATCTCCTGTGGCACGCCCCGCTGCAACTGATTCCTTCCATGGCAATCAAGGCCTTCAGCGGCGTGCGGACAGAGGAAATGGCCTTCATGGAGTGGAAGCACATCTTCTTCAGGAAGGGCAAGGGATACATTATTCTTCCCAAAGCGATCACGAAGAAGAAACGGCGCCGCATTATGCCGCTCCTGCCGAACCTCAGGAGATGGATCGAGCCTTTCGAAGGTTTGACGGGGCGAATCTGTGAGCAGTGGTCAACGCCGCAGAGCGTGTTTCAGGCCTGGAATCGTTTTGCCACCAAGCGCCAGATCAAGGCGGGGGCGAACCGGTTTCGCAACAGCTACATTTCCTACCGGGTCGCTCAAACCTCCGATCCCAACAAGGTCGCGCTGGAAACGGGGAACTCAGCGGCGGTGATCATGGAGGATTATCTGGAACTGACAACTTCGGAAGATGCAGCCCGATGGTTCAAGACAAGCCCATCGGCTAAAGGCATGGCGGCTCTGATAGTTTATGCCAATAAACTGAAGCGCGCGCTGGCTGCCGAGTGACCTGCTTCATCCTTCTCCATCAACGGGCAGCGGATTCCCGAAGGGGAAATCTCCGAACGCAAGTCACAAGACCTGGCGTGAAATGGCCGCGAGAGGACGTGGGCTCTGCGGCGAGCCTCGTCTAAATCCAGCCGCCTGAGAGGCAAAGACCGCCGTTAGGGTTTCCGGTGAGTTCAGTCCTTGACCGCGCCCGGCAGTGCCTGGGGGGCGCATCTTGCTACCACCACCACGCGATCTGCCAATTCCCTCGCCCCACTCGTCCGGTCCAAGTTTTGGGGAGCGCACGCGCCCCCGCGTGCCGGGTTCAGCGCCCTCGCTGAACCCACTTCGGAAAATCAGCGACGAGGGCGTCGCTGACGACCCGCGGGGGCGCCTGTTCTCCCCGGATATGTTGCCAATGGTGGTTGTATCGAGATGCGCCCGTGCCTGGGGAGCGGCCACCTCCATGATTGACCTAGAACCCTCCCGGCATTACCAATCTCCGGTGACAGATTTTAGAGATTTAAGGATAAGCCAACTCAGGAGCATCATCGTCATCAAGGAGCAGATCGAGGCGCTCCAAGGCCAGATTGAATCAATTGTTGCCGACGGCGGCGGTGGTGAAATTCCAATTCCGGCCGCCGCGGAAGTCCCGGTCCCCGCCAAACGCAAATTATCCGCCGCCCATCGACGCAAACTTGTAAAGGCTCTGGCCAAGGCGCGGAAAATACGGTGGGCCAAGATTAAAGGCGAAGCGGCAACGGATTCCAAGCCGGCCAAAAAGAAGGATCGACGCAGCAGTCCAGCAGGCAGTTCAGGGAGGGAAGCGGAAGTCCGTGAAACCGGCCGTGGATTGGTGGAGCATTTGGATGAGATCGGCTGCCAGCAAGGCTATGCCCAACTCATCCAGTGTTTGAAGAATTTCAGGATTCATTACAGGGATGATAGCCGCAGACGGGGCGGAGGTCGTGGCTTCCGGGTCAAAATCCGCGATCCATTCCATTCCGACACGATGCCGGATTGGCTTAAATTTGCCCGGGAACAATTCCCGGACCTTGGAGAGGCGATTTACAGTTTTGCAGACCGACACCGGGACAGGGTGTTGCGCCGGCATGAACGCCAGGCCAATATCAACGGCCTGTCGAACTTCATTGATGTCATGGTCGCCACGAGCAAGGTGCTTTTTGTTTATCTGCGGCGCGGGGTTTTGACACAGCCCCAGGTCACGGCACGATTGCGGGAGTATCTGAACATCTTCACGGGGAGCATTCCGGAATACAGAGACGAGGAGACAACCGGATACCTGGCCCGGATCTATTCAAATGGCAATGGAAACCCAGGGCAGTTGCAGAAGACATTTGAGGAACACAATGTGTCGGGGCATCTGCACGCCTTGCTGCTGGTTGCGCAAGTTGTGCGGGGCACTACGGATGGTTCCGATGCAAGCAAGGCGGCAAGCCAACTTCCAATGCTGGTTGATCAAATCAGAGCGTTTGAAAACAGGATTGGGCTTGGTAGGGCAACGGCGGTGCAGATTGGCAGGGCGCTGGAGGGTTACGAAATGCTGACCAAGCAGGAACTGGCATTGTGGATTAAAGATTTGGAGTGAAGCCGGGGGTGGCACCGAACAAAGGATCCTCGTCCGGCATCAACTCAGGCGGATCGAATGGATCTCAAGCTTAGTTGACGGCGACGCATGCCGACGGCGTCGAGGCTGCGCCCAAACCGCCGGGCGATCTCTGCATCGGGAAGGGTGCCGATTAGTTTATCCTCCTCTGCTGGCCAATTGCGACGTTTCGGCGCAAAAACCGGGATACGCAACTTGCGACAACGCCCTTTGACCGATTCCAATGTGCGCTTCAATCGCCGCGCCACTTTCTCATCGCGCATAGTGCCCAGCAGCGAGTCTTCTTTCGCAGTCCAGGCGCGGTGTTGCGCGGTGAGGTTGTCAATACGGAGACTGGGGCTGTGGGGCTGCACGCCGGTCACGGTGGGTCCCTAGCGGCACGCCAATTCAGCCTCAGACGGCCGCCGCCAAAACGCCCGCCGCTGCCTCCGCTGCCGCCAGACGAGGGAGCACCTCAGCGCCGTCGGGCGTGAGGCGCGGGCGTCCCCAGCGTCCCCGCCGCGCCGGTGCGGCACCATTGCGCCGTGCCGAAATGCGCTTGCGGTCGGAGGTCCTTCCGCGGACACCGCGCTTTCGCGAACCCAAAATCACTGCCATCGGATTCTTCCATAGTTTGACCTGATGCTCCCGAATGGCACCCCAAGCCAGCCATTCGCGGAATGGGAGGTTGCGTACATTCTGGAGCAGAACCCGCCCCCGGTTGCACCAGATGAGAGGCGCAACCTCGCCAGTGGACAGCACGACCGGTCGCTTGCGCCAGCAGTGTTCGCCGTGCAAAAAGCCGGTAGGTTTTCGCACCTGTTTGCGTGGCATTTTGGCCAAAGCCCGGCCAGCTTCGGAGGCGTACTCTGGCGTGATAACGGTTTCGGTTTTTGTCGAGTCGGTCGTGGCGGAGGTGATTGGCCCTCTGCTGCCAGACACTTGAAAACCAACTGGGTATTTGATTTCTGGGCGCTGGCCTTGGGCTGCCGGGTTTACGGCACTGACACCTCGAATGCGAGGCAATCTACCGGCACTTCGTTTGCGCTGCCGCGTTCGTGGCCGCGATGGCTTTGCTACCGGCTTCGTGGCGGCAATCTCGTTGCGTCCGACACCATAAATAACCTTCAGCCTCTTCAGCCGCTTAATCCGTTCCCAGAGACTCAACCGCGCAACCCGGCCCTCTGCCCGGCTCCGAGCAGCCTCGTCCTCGGTCAGCCAGTTGAGCAGACTCCAGAGCTTGACCCTGCCAGTTTCGCGAACGGCCTCGACGATACGTTGGTCGGTGGGGTCAAGCGGTGGCGCGGGCGGTGGCTGGAATGGCCCGATGTAAATCTGCTGGGCGCTGACCGGCGCGATGACAACATCAATCATGCACCTAAATACGCCCGTGCCGTTCACGTCAACTCAGTACGACCTTTCCTTCTGGATTATTGGGCTGCCCCGGCGGTATTCTCCATCCTCATCTATGGACACACAAGTTGTGGAACTGCTGGGCCGCAACCGGCTCACCAGCGAGTTGCTGCGTGCCGGACTGGAGGTTGCCATCCCTGTGCGCGACCGAGGCGTGGACCTCATTGCATATATCGACATTGGTGAGCGTCTGGATGCGTTCGTTTCCTGCCCTATCCAGATGAAAGCAGCCACCAAAGCCTCCTTCAATTTGGCCCGCAAGTACGAGCGCATACTTAACCTGATTTTGGCTTACGTCTGGCATGTGGATGACGCGAGCCGCGCCGTATCCTATGCTCTGACGTACGCAGAGGCTTTCGCGATTGGAGAGCAAATGGGATGGACCCGAACCCCTTCGTGGGAAAAGGGTGTTTATTCGACATCTCGGCCAAGTGCGAGGCTGCGTGAACTTCTTGAGCCGTACCGCATGACGTCCCGCAAATGGCGAGACAAGCTAACTGCTGTTATTGCTCGGCCACCGAGCAGTCCCGGCTATCTGGGTGGTCCGGTTTCACACACGGGGCAAAACACATGAGCGCGAAGTCAATCAGCAGCCACATACTGCTTGAGAGCAGTTTTGACGAAGGGGATGAGCAGTTTAAGGATGTCGTCGAGAAAATCGTGGTGGACATCTACGGGCATCGCCCGGACTGGCTGAAGTTCTCGCCGGGAAAGCGGTTTGCGCGGGGCGGTGTGGCTTTCAGGGAGTTTGTCTGCATGGCGGGCAGCGTGGCTTTGGGAATAATCTTTCGAGCAAATCGTGGCGAGCTTGCCCGCGCTGTTATTTATCGGGCGGATGTCGATGGCGTTGAACGCACGTACGAGATTCGCGCGGGGCACGAAACCGAGTTTTGCCCAGATGACCTAAAGGCGCTGGGAGCGAGTTGATATGCTCAAATCTGACTGCGGCCCAAACTGGATTGCTTTTTCTGGCGACACGGAGCAACTCAGAGGAAGGCGCGTTTCTGCTGAAATGCGCATGGGGCGGCGCTGGCATTTTGTGAGTTCGGGCACGGTGCGGGTGACCGGACCACGCGAAGACGGCAAGGTCGCCATTGACCTCGTCATGGCGATGCCCAATCCAAAGCCGGGCAATGAGCATCTTGTTGTCCCGTTGGAAGCTGGCGAAATCGCCAGGCTCGTCCCTGTCACTCGCGGGGACGCCGATTTCCGCTTCGATGGCGTGCTTTACATCAACGATGATGAATACGAGGACGCTTGCAGCGTCCGAGGCGCTGGGCCGCCAAAAGTCGTTATCCCTGGGGAGGGCGCTTCCCGTGGTGCGCGGCTGCGAATTCTGTACGTTGAGAACCACGCCGTGTTCGCGGCGAACGTCATCAGCCAGTTCCTGTCACAGCATTCCGTTTCCGTCGCGCCCAGCTTGGCCGAGGCTCGCCGGGTGCTGGCGGCTGGCAGCTTCGACCTGCTGCTGGTTGATTACGACCTCGACGACGGGAAAGGCGACGCGCTCGTGAACGAAGTCCACGCCTCCGGCAAGGCCGTGGCGGTCATCGGTGTCTCATCCCACGAGGAAGGCAACACCGCCCTGCTGCGGGCAGGCGCAGTTGCCGTTTGCAGCAAGATGCAGTTTGACCGGATTCAGAGCGTCATTGACACGGTCACCGCGCACACCAAAACCAGCGGGAGCAGCCTGCTCTGGTGGGTCATCCCCGGCGCTCTGGCCGGGATACCGATGCCCTTCATTCACCCGGAGCGGCGCTTGAACATGGGTGGCACGCTGACAGCCTACGATGATGAGCTACCTGCTTTGCATAACGCAGGCATCCGTGCCGTCGTATCCCTGCTGAACATTCCTTCCGACGCAGCAGTGTACGAGTCGGCTGGCTTTGTCTACAAATGCCTGCCGGTGCCCGATGGCGGGGCACCGACCGCGGAGCAGGCGCAGGAGTTCATCGCATTTGTGGACAGGCAGCTTGCGGCCCGTCATCCTGTTGCCGTCCATTGCGAGGCGGGCCTTGGCCGGACAGGCACAATGCTGGCGGCATACCTCATCTCACAAGGGAACAGCGCGGAGTTGGCGATACGCCGGGTCCGCGCCGCCGAAGGCTCAGCCGTCGAGACGCCCCGGCAAATTCAGTTCCTGGAAGATCTTGCAGCCATGCCACAGCCTGACGGGCGAATCCTGAATGACAGTGGGCGCATGGTCACGGTTTACAATTTGCGGCGGGACAAGCGGTCCGTGGAGAGTGTGCAGCGGGCAACGCTGACGACCAAGCAGTTCGGCATTGAGCAAACGCACGGGCTGTTCGGCTCCGCAGAATGGTGGGGGCAAATTGCGACCGGCAAACTCCCGGTCGAGAGGCTGTGTGGTGTCATCACCCGCCTGTATATGGGGAGCATGAACGACTGGCCGGAGTTCTCGATGCGGTCTGACGCCGGTGAAGAGGTCAGTTGGTCACGCTACGCGAATGGCGAACATCTGGCCGATTTTTACGCAGTCGGTCGTCGTGTGGAGATCGATTACGTCGTTCAGCGTCACCGTGCTGCTTCTTTTAATGGTGGGGCCGAGACGAAGTGCGTCATTGAGGTGCGAATTGGAACCGATGCGTAATCGGGTTACATATCGGGACACCAATGGCGACAAGCACACGTTGCGGTTGCTTCCCAAGCAGCCGGATGATTTCATTCAGAGTCTTGGAGCGAAGATTGACAATGGAACGTCGGCCTAATCGGCTCGCCGGGAGGATTGCCCTCCCTGCTCCCACACAACCTGATACGCGGGTCCGCGTCGGACGGTTGTAGTGCAGGGCCACGACATCGTCCCCGGCACTGGGCCATGTCGCCGGGCGGCCCAGCCTGACGCCTCGCTGGTTACCCCTTCGACTTCCGTCCGGCCAGTATCTAATGAACCGCCGACCCCGCCATACCCACTTTGCGTGAGATGGCTCGCCTCACCCGGTCAGGTGCTGAGAATCCTCTCACCGCCTCATCAACTTCCGTAGCCAGTTTAGAATCAGTCGGCGACCGCGCCTTAACCGACTCGCGGGCGCTACAGGAGTGATGGGGATTTGCGCCTGCAATTCCGCGACGACCGTGTTCAGTGCGTTGATTTGTGATTGGACACCAAGAGAAGCCAACGGCCCGCTCTCGGCAGGCGGCAACTGATAAAAGGAGAAATTATTTACAAATCGCGCCTGCTGGTCTGGTGTGAGTGTGACGTAACTCTGGGTGGTCGGGCTGGCGGGAGATGTACGGGCGGGGTCATAGTTCCCGTGGTGGGTCAGTGCGCCACTGGTGAAGTTTGACCCAGAGATGATACCGATTGCGAAGGGCATCTGGTCGATGTTCGCTCCGTGAACCCGGTTCAAGTTCGCCATGATGTACACAAGGTCATCACCATTGGCCAATGACCCGGAGCGAAGCACTAAAGCTGTATCGCATTTCTGCAAAAGGCCGGTTGACAGCGGAGCCGGTATTCGGTTCGCGTTTACGACTGCGTAGGCATTGTCTCCGCACAGGTTCAACCAGTCGGCCTTCGCCGTTTCGGGAATTTGGAAATGCTGAAACCGCATGTTCGACATATACTCGCTTTACGGTTAGTTGTTCAAGATGGAATGAACGGATGAGACTGGCATCTGGAGTGCTCGCGGCTGATGGCCCGTAAGCCCACGCCCTGTTTCTTGAGCGCCATGACATCGTCTGCGCGTTTATGTAGCGATGCGGTCGGACTCCCGGTGACCGGTTTAGTCAGTTGCTTGCGACCGCCGACTTCAGCGCCAACCACCGGTACAACGTCGGCCTCGAAATGCTGAGCGTCTTGCAGATGGCTGAGGGGACTTGGCGAAAGCTCATGCGCTCACGACGTCGGGGCAGCCTGGCTCATCGCCACGACCATCGCGACCGCTGCCGTCAACGTTGCCGTTGTTGCCATCACCACCACCGCCACTGGAATCTCCGATTTCACACTTCAGCCTATATGAACCGCTCCGCCCTCAAAAACTCTGCCCCGAAAGCCCGGCTCGACTTTATCCGCGCCGTCACGGACCGGGCCGCGTTCATTGGCCTCGCGTCGCCGAACCTTTCCAACAGTGGCGTCGATCCGGACACGCCCAGATTCCCCAGCCGCCGGTTCACCGCGAAGGAGGTGCGCCCGAAGGCGCGGCGCAGGTTGAGGTACTCCGGGCCGTGGTTGAAGTACCCCGATGCCAGGCCAGCCTCGGAGTTCACGTTTTTCAAAAGGTTATCCAGGAGCTTCCGTAGAGACTCCATGTGGTCGCCGGGGTCCATATTACAGGTATCCACAACTTATCATAGGTAGTGAAGGCAACAATCATTGGTACTGGAGCGGCTAGCTTTATGGTGTGGAAGCCCAGTTCGGAAGCGGTTGGCCTGGCAACGGCGGCTTCACCGCGCCTCTGACTGTGGATTTCGATTCGTTCAAGATCCATCCACTCCAGTTTAATGACGGCGCGGCTTATTACAGCCGTTGGTGGCCTTCCGACGATTACCAGAGCAACTGGGCTGGACCTGTGCCGATGGTGGTACTTGACCGGTACCGGATGCAGGAGGTGGCGTATGGACATGCCGGGTTCCTCGATGCTTCTGGTAGTCGAACACCGCCAGCCAATTGGCTGTATTCTGCACTGTCCAGGTGATGTCCTTGGTATTTTGGCCCCGGATCGGGTTCGCAGCGACAACCGATACCACTGGCCGCCTCGGATGGGCAGATCGTGTTCAGCGATCATGACCTCCGGCGCCTTGGCCCTGGCCACGACGACCGGCACCCTGATGAGCTGGGCCCAGAGCCACCTTCCGGCCCGGGCAGTACCTCCCGGGTGCAGTTGGTGCCTTTGGGGGTTGCGGTGAACTCCCATTCGTCGGCCAATCCATGGCCGTTGGCATCGGCGCTGAAATCACCATTCCTTACCACCGACTGCCCTTTGGCCGCGCCCACCGGTTCGCCGAACCTTTCCAACAGCGGCGTCGGGTCTGACACGCCCAGACTCCCCAGCAGCCGGCTCGCCGCGAAAGGGGTGCGCGCGAAGGTGCGTCGCAGGTTGAGGTACTCCATGCCGTGGGTGAGGTACGCCGGGCCGTGGTTGAAGTACCACGATGCCAGGCCAGCCTCGAAGTTCACGTTTTCAAAGGGTTATCAGGTAGCTTCCGTAGGGACTCCATGTTGTCGCCGGGTCGGATATTACAAGTACTCACCACTTGTCATAGGTAGTGAAGTCTCGATGACAACCTGTGATGTGCTGATAGCATCTGCTCTAGCACAGCCGGACGCCCGACCTCCAACAGCGACCGCCCATCTGTGCGATTTCTGCTATTCCACCCTCCCACGCATAGGACTGGCTTGGAAATACCTTTAATTAGACAAGGGCGGAGGGGGTCGTTACGTGGGATTATTGGCCGTAAGTGGGAATAATCAGGCTGCGCAGAGCGAATAGAGTGTCTTTGCCCGAGGCAACAAAAATACAATGCCTTACAATGGAGTATGACGAGTAGTAAGTACTATGGGTCGTCCTATGACCCGCGGTTCCGGAATAGCTACATGTCCCAGGAAGCCTGGGTTGTAACTAGTCCGATCTTCGAGACTCCATTATCGCGCCGGCCCGGCCCGCCAGATATGGGGGCGCTGCTGACCTCCCATACGCCGCAGCGGTCGGTAGTAATGCCGCCGACGCTCCGCCGCCGAGACAGGAGGGACTCCTGAATTCCCGCACCAAGTCCAAAGGGCATCCGGCCTCTGCAACCGCACCAGCTGAGGGTTTATCCATCGTCCCCCAGTGCGCGCTGGCGCGCCAACGCGCAGGTGACACGCAAATCCGTGGTCCAGCACCCTCAAAGGGGGCACGCTCAGGTTTTGCTCGACTTTCGTCCCGCAGGAATTCAAAAGCCGGGGGGAATGCGCCACGGTCGCTACACTTCAGAAACGTTGGCCAGACGGGCAAGTCCAGACCCGTTGCCGCTGCCGCAGAGGCTTCGGTTACACCCGAACCCCAACTATTGAAGACACGCCACCAAATGGCCGCGCGGTACCAGGTCAGTGTCAGGACCGTGGACTACTGGTGCGAGGACGGGACGATTCCCTTCTACAAGCGCGGCGCGGTCGTGAGATTCAGCCCTCAGGAGTGTGACGATGCCATGCAAGCATTCCGGCGCAAATCTCGATGGGAGACATCCAGCGATGCCGTGAAAGACGGCGGCAACGTATGAATCCGACCTGTTCAGGAATGAGCCACCACCACCACCGCTCACGAACAGCAACACTTCCAGAGCGGAGGCCACCGTCGGATCAAGCCCGACCGAAGTGGAATCCTCGTCGTCGGCCACAGCCATAATTACGAGCACCACAATAACCGCGTCAAACCAAAGGCCATGAAAGTTAAAATTCCAGTAAGTATAGTGCCTAAATGCGGGCAGCTTTATGCTCATTGGCGCTCAGACGAAATCATAAGCACAGAAAAGGGAAAAGAGGTTAAAAAGCAATACTTCGAGCCTACCCAAGTCCCTCTCCCCCCTGCAGGGGCGTCCGACCAGGATGTCAAGGCCGCATGGAAACTTGCTCGGGACGCAGGAGAATACATGTGGGAATTGACCAGTGAGAGGAGGCCCCCTGCGGCATTGCAGCAGGTTAAACTAAAGGAATTCGCCCTGCGCTCAGCTAAGGTAGACAAGCACTGCATCAGAGAATTCATTCCTCTCTGGCTGATAGACTATGCTACCTCGCCCACCAAAAAGGGTGGTTTACCGTTGGTGGCGGCAGTTTGGAACATGGCGGATACTTGGGATGGCGTCCTTGAAAAACTAGGCCCAGAGCGGGAATTTCACGCCAGCAGCATCGAATCAACGAAACTGCAATCCATAGTCGACCATCTGCCTGGCGATCAGGCCCGACATGCGGTGAATGTGCGTTGTGCATACAAGTATGGCGTGAAGAAAGGGAAAATTCTCAAAGGGCAAAACCCCGCAGATGATATCGAGACCAAAGGGGTTGAATCCTTTTCAAGAGTTCCATTCACCAAAGAGGCTATTCACAGGGGCCTGCTTTACATGGGCACCCTGTTGCACGGAGATCAGTGGCAATTGCTGACGCTTAACGGCGTATATACTCCTATGCGTTTTATCACGGCGTGTCGGTTGCAACGCAAACCAAAAGATTTTGTGCGTCCTGAAACGCGTCGAGCATGTGCATTCTTGGACACAAGCAACAAAGACTGGCGCATCGAATACTTTGATACAAAAGGCGGGCAATGGGAAACTCAAATCCTCGATGAATCATTCGTTCAGTGGTGGTTAAAACCATACATTGACAAAAACGGGTTTGCGGAAGGCGAATACCTATTTCCAAACTTCGCAAGACATACGCATGCACCCAGCCGGCGCTGGCAGGACATCATGGAAGCTTCAGGCTGCGAGATGGTTTACTCCAAGAATGGGACGTGCAGGACGGGGTACCACGCATTGCGGATGTCCCTGGATAAGTGGCAGAAAGAGAATCTGGGCGCAACATTGAGCACGCAGGACATTGAAGAAGGGACTTCGCGCCACGGTAGCAAAGTGCATCGCGACCATTATAATTCCGGTGCGGTCAATGTAGCCGAGCAGCGACGGATCAATCAGAGCCGCCCTAAGTTTCTTCCAATAGACTGCGATCTCGCGATGTCGTTGATGGAATTGCGCGAGAATATCCAAAGGCACCAAGTTGAGCTGAAAGGCATGGAGCTGCAGGAGAAGGAACTGTTGAACCTGATAAACAAGAGTCCAAACAATGAACACCAAACCCACTAGAGAAAGCATTCGCGGCCTAATCATGGCGATGTGCTCAGATACAGAGTCGCGGATTCCGAGCCGAACTGATTTTGCCGTGACCGCAATCTTGTGCCAGGTTAACGAAGGCGTAGAGCCTCATATTGTCGCGGAGCTTCCCTATAAGGCTTTTAATTTCGCCGAAAAATGGATTGAATTTATTAGCTGCAATGGGGAAGTGGCCGTGAGGCGACGGCTTTCAGATGAAACGGCGGAGTATCTCGAAAGGAAAATGCGTCAGTCAGGGGCTGGCCCCGACGATTTAGTGTGCTCCTACCGAGCGGCAGAGCGCGAGGGGCGCAAACCTGCCGCAAAACCTTCTTTTGGTCAACTCGTTCGAAAGGAAGTGAGATTCGCGGGATTCATAGCCGAGGAATTTAGCCCCACGCGTTTAAGATGGGTTTGGGTGGATGAGAATCCCGACACCCGGAATGAAGAGAGACGGGCTCGAATACTCGCAAAGTTCATCCTGCGTTGGGCCAGTGCTTTCCAGCAGGAGGCGCTCTTGCGGAGAGCTTATGACAAACTTCCCATACTACGCCCAAGTTGGGCGTATCCCACATGGCACAAAGCTGCATTGAAAGACTCTCACGCCCAGGAAGAGGATGCGGCAACAATGCCCCGCACCGAGGATCAGAACGGATCGGAAATGCCTGATGCCGGCGCCGGGATTTAATATCGCTCCAACGGTGCCAATAAAGTGGATATTCTTCAGCGGGCTTACCTGCCGTGGACTTGAGTGCTCGGCTGGTGTGATCTCGTCACTTGTTGACGGGTGCCCATCGGGGGCGTCACTTGCCACTGGATATGTCAAGAAACCCGAAGAATCCATCTGCATCTTCAAATCGGCGTTTTCACCGCATTTGCAAACCGGCGCCAACAGTGGAGTAACGGAACTGCTCTCCTCAGATGTTCTCACCTGGATGCATTCAAAATACGGCCAAACTGTTTTCCATGATTCGATTGAACGAAAACAAGGCCGATCCCGGAAAATACATCAGTGGCGGCGATCCTGAGACTCCGGGTGAATACCCAAACTCATACGCGGCGCTGCCACCAAACGTTAAAGGTGCGCTATGCCCACATACCGGGTTGCGTCACGCCCATCTCTCGAAGCTTTTGAAGCCTGGTGGATTGGCGGCTGCCCATGTTCGTGTAGTGATGCTGCGATTGCCAGGGGCACGTCACGGTAAGACGCTCTACCATGTGGGAGACATGCTCCGTTGGCTGAACGGTTTGGCAGTCCAGCAGGTAACTCAAGGGCCGCCCATCGAATACACGGTATAGTCCGCGTCTAAGGATGACGGCGAGCGACAGGCAAGACGGTCTATCCGCGTCGCTCGGTTGAGACTTCTTTGGCTTAGAAACGCCATCATTTTCAATCCTCAATCTGCTGTAGCGCCTCGTATCGCATTTTGGATAACAATATGCGAATTATTGGGAGCTTTTTAAGTGTTTTGGTCTTGAAACGAGCGGAATGCGCAGCCCTCCGACTCCCTTCATAAGTGTTGTAAGTATCGTAAATACAATGAGATGCGATGTCTAACGCAGATTGCCTAGCGGTAGTGCCAGTCAAGGCTGGTATTACGAGGAAAGGCATCCCACTCTTGACTCTGCCATGCCCGTTTTGGGGATTTTGTGAGCATGTGGATCGCGTTTTGGATAACAAAAAGCCATGGTTTTATGGGGATTATAGGAAATCAGCCTATCCAGTTACAAATCTGAAAGCGCGGCTGGAGTCCAAATCTAAGTCCTCCGTTGGTTTGAGCAGAGCGTTGATCTTGGGTTAGCCAACCCGGCGACCTCGCGCTCCCCGCCGACGGGATCCATGTGATGGCGCACTTGGGGAATCTCACCTGGATCGAGGCTGATCCTAAACCCACCAAGTTTTGGAGAGTACGCTGCCGACCAACAATGCATGGTTCCGCTCCCCGGTCGTTTTTATGCGCTGGCAATGACTTGATCGAACTTGATACGCACCTTCAAATCTTGAGGCTGTTTCTTGGTTTTGCTGCCTTTGCTTGGGGCATTTTCCATCGCTGCGGTTTTTCTCAGTTGGTCTTCCGCGGTTGACGGGTTGCGGGGGCTTGGGTCACAGCCCATCGCCTGCGACCGTATGCTCGATTATTGGCTCAGGATGGCTTCGGGGGCATCCAGTAAATCTCTCCTTTCTTGCCACCCTTTGCCGACAGGGATAGGCTGGCGTCGAATCGTATGAATCCTATCCGCCGGGCGCTGCTTTTCCTGAGCGCCACCGTCTTGGTCGCCTCGGCCAAGGCGCAACCAGCCGTCAGTCCCGACCTGCCGGTGATGGATCTCGATGAGCTGGGCGTTTACGCCGTCGGATATGCCTACCGCGGCCAGGCCGAGCAGCAGTTTCCACTGGGCTGGTCGGGGTTTTTCGAGGACCGCACGGGCGTGGCCTGCGAGCCATTCGGTGCGCAAAATGGAGAGCGGGCATTTCTGCTGCACTGCCCCTGGCGCGACGGCACCGGCATCGCCTTCCAGCAATTTGTCATCCGCCTCCCGGCCGGGGCGACACGCATCCTGCTGCGGGGCGCCACCGCGATGCGCTCGCAGAACGTGGCCAACTCCGACGGCGTCACTTTCCGCCTCTACGCCGATGGCACCAAGCTGTTCGACTATCACCAGACCAACGATGTCTGGCGCCAGTTTGAATTCGACTTCAGCGCCCGCCGCGGCTCCAACCTGACGGTGCGCTTCGAGGTGGATCCCGGCCCCAAGAACAACCCCTCATTTGATTACGCGCTCTGGGGCAACCGCGAACTCGTGCTGGAGGGTTTTACCCCGCCCGTCCCAGCCCGCCCTACGCCCCCGCGGCTGGTGCTCTCCAACCTGTGGGCCGGGCAAACGACGGAAGCAGCGCCCAAAAGCGGGTTCCCCGGAACTTCCACGGCGAGCCTGTCCAACGGCGTGGCCCGCTTCCGCTATACCGGCCCTGATGGTGTCCTCGAATACCGATGGCAGGCCCCGCAATCGGCCAATGATGATCTTTTCGGCAGTCTCACGCTCAACGCGCAGATGGCGGGCGATACACCAGTCACGGTGCCATTAGCAAACTCGGCGGCGCTTTCGTGGAGCCAGCCAGCTTCGCGGGTCGCCAGCGGATGGCTCCAGACCAATCAGGGCTGCACGCTCTGGCGAACCTTCAACGTCGGCTCGACTACTGCCACCGTTCGCATCACCGGGCAAATGGTGGGCAAGAGCCTGGTGCTCGCCATCACCTGCGATCAACCCAAGGTGACTGCGTTCGATGCCGGAACTTGGGGGCCGGTAGTGCGGCGACGGCAGATGGTGGTGCCCTACTATCCCGGCGCCGTCCATTATCTCCCGCAAGAAAGTCTCTTCGTCGGCACGCTGCTCGACTGGACCGGCTCCGCCGCCACATCATATAGCGGGACCAAAGCCAGCTACGACGCGCTGACCGACGGCACGCGCGTCCCGTTGCGGGAGCGCGCCGTTTTCACGGCCGCCTGGCACCTGGCGGAAGTGTTGCCAAATCCGCCGAGTCCGCCTTCGCCCTGGCGCGATTTTCTGGCCAACAAAATCGTGCTCGACATCTGGGGTGGCAGTTTCGCCAACATTGCCGCCAACCTGGGCAGGCTGGCCGGTTACGGCATCACCAACTGCGTGGCCCTCATTCACGATTGGCAACGCAGCGGCTATGACAACGCCCTGCCCATGCACTACCCGGCCAACGCCCGTTATGGGGGAGATGCCAGCATGAGCAACCTCCTCGCCACCGGCGCGCATCTGGGCATCCGGTGCGCGCTCCATGAGAACTATGTGGATTACTACCCAAACTACGATTTCTATAACACCAACGACATCGCTCTCGACTCGGCTGGCCACCTGCAACACGCCTGGTATAACCCTGGCACCCGCATTCAATCCTTTGCCGTCAAGCCCGATGCCATCCTGCGTCTTGCCGCCGCCCAATCGCCGGAGATTCATCGCCGCTACAACACGCAGGCCGACGACCTGGATGTGCATAGCGCGGTGCCGCCGTGGTTCCATGTGGATGACCGCGCTGGCGAAACCGGGGCCGGCCAATTCAGCCGGGTGTGGGATGTCCACCGGCAACTCTGGGCCTACGAACGCGACACGCACAACGGCCCTGTCTTCGGGGAAGGCAACAATCATTGGTACTGGAGCGGGTGCCTGGATGGCGTGGAAGCCCAGTTCGGGAGCGGTTGGCCCGGCAACGGCGGTTTTACCGCGCCTCTGGCCGTGGATTTCGATCTGCTCAAGATCCACCCACTCCAGTTCAACCACGGGATGGGGTACTACAGCCGTTGGTGGCCCAGCGAGTCTTACCAGACCAACTGGGCTGGACCCGCCCCGATGGTAGTGCTGGACCGGTACCGGATGCAGGAGGTGGCGTATGGACACGCCGGGTTCCTCGACGCGTCCGTGTATGCCAACGTTCCATTGGCTTGCTTGGAACACCATTTACTTTCGCCCGTCACGGCCCGCTATGCGCTGGCGCGGCCCCGGGAGATTCTTTACGAAACCCACGGCAACTGGATTGATGCCACTACGGCGGCCAAGCTCGACGATGCCGGTGTATGGAACCGAGTTCGGGTCCGGTATGAAAACGGTCTGGTTGTTACCGCGAACGGTGCTTCCAACGTCCTCGCCCTGGGCGCGTGGCTGTTGCCGGACCTGGGTTGGGTGGCCGAGGGTGCCGGTATCACAGCCGGCACGACAGTGCGCGATGGCGTGATCGCCGACTTTGCCGACAGCGGCGATACACTGTTTCTGAACGCCCGGGCGGCCGCCGAATGGAATTTGTCCAGCTACCGTCGCGTGCATCCCAGCATCGCCTCCTTTGAGCAAACCGGCGCGAGCGCCTTCCGGGTCAGCTACAAGTGGGATGTGCATGATCGGCTGGCAAGA
>Ga0182016_10001571_pt1 | contig 27820 bp, 27 predicted proteins | sample 712S2MmetaG_FD_120491 | JGI IMG/M metagenome (GOLD analysis project Ga0182016, IMG submission 120491) | Permafrost microbial communities from Stordalen Mire, Sweden - 712S2M metaG | ecosystem: Environmental > Terrestrial > Soil > Wetlands > Permafrost | place: Sweden: Stordalen | collected...
AATCGCATTGGAAACCACATGGGCGTTGGTCAAAATCCGGTTTCCCGGCAGCACGCAGCCGCTGCCGCTGACATATTCCTGGGTGCCGGTTCTCCAGGGTTCATAGTAGTTTGGCTCTTCCATAGTCGTGAAAATTTTGACCACGGATTTTTGCAGAGGGTCGTCACCCGCCCGGCTTTGGGTGGAACAAAGTAAAAACAGGATCAAAAGAAAAAAACAGCGGGGGAAGCAGGTTTTGAGTTGGGGATGCATGGATTCGCCGTTCGTCAAATTAATGGACTTTACTGGGTTGCTTCAGAAAACGACTCACCTAGAGCGGATATGATAATGGATTTCCCCAACTTGAGGATTCTTTCCAATGAAATGCTCTGCCCAAATACCTGCCAATTCATCGAAAACCTGCCTCTCGGGAACCTTTTCGCGGGCGCTGTGTCCAATAAACAAGTGGCTGTATAAAGCTTTCAAACAAGGAGAATTATCATGAGATTCAGCAAAATATTAGTGCTGGGGCTTTTCGCCTTAGCGGTCTCAACCGTTCAGGCCGCCGAGCAAAATTTTAACGTCAAATACCGTCTCGCCGTCATGCAGGACGACCAATTGCGGCACCAAATTCAACATCAATCCTACGGCTTCCAAATGGAAATTGTGAATGATACGGAAGGAACTAAACCCGAGATTTTTAAAAACGGACATCCATTCGTTACGGCTTCCAAAGGAGAGCGGTACTCCGTGCGGCTTTATAATCCGCTGCCGGTAAGAGTCGCTGTCAATCTAACGGTAGATGGGCTCAATTCCATCACCGGCAAACCCAGCGGCATCACGGACGGTCAAAAATGGATGATCGATCCCTATAGTTCCATCACCATCCCCGGCTGGCAGGTGAGCGAAGGGGAAGCCCGGCGTTTCTTCTTTACGGAAAAACCCAAATCCTACGCCCAGTGGCAGGGTGACGTGATGGAAAAAGATTTATCAGCCAACTGCGGCGTGATCGGCGCGGCTTACTTTTGGAATCAGGCGGAATTGGACCAGTATTACGACAATCACCCCATCTATCGCTATAGCCAGAGCTTTTCAACGCTTTCCCCTTCACGCGCCAAAAAAGAATGCGTACCGATGATTTCAAATGGATCCGCCTGCGCACCAAGTGCCGCAGTGGACAGCAACTTCAATTTGTCCGCACCTCAACCTCAAGAGAAAGCCGGTACGGGAATGGGAGAACAGGAATCCAACCCTACCATTCAGGTGGCCTTTAACTACGACACCGGGATGTACTCTGTGGATCAAGCCCTGGTTGTTTATTATGACTTTGCCAATATCTCCAGCCCCAACCCTTTTCCGGCTGAAGAATTCGCGCCGGAGATGCCGTCACGCTGAAGCTATATGCCCCGGAAGAACCCGGCTTGTTTCCAAGTCGGGTTCATTTTATTCCTATGTTAAAATGCGGCATGTTTGACTTCTCTCCAACCTTTCCATTTTTTCTCGCCGGTAATAATCTTTTTCCACAATTGGTTTTTTATTTAAGAGAACAAATCCTTCTACTCTTTTCCCGCATCGCGTCGCCCGGATCAGAACGCGAAACTGACCAGCGAATAATTCAGGAAGCCCTTTCGGGCGACCCCGGTTTTGAGAAACTGGTAAAGACTTACGAGCAGATGGTTTATCGGGTAGCTTACCGTTTCCTCAACAACGAAACCGATGCCGCCGATGTGGCCCAGGAAGTTTTTATCCGAGTCCACAAATCTCTGTCCCAATTCCGGGGCGACAGCGCGCTTTCCACCTGGATTTACACCATCACCGCCAACCTTTCCCGCAATGCCATCCGGTCAAAAAAGAATCGGGCGAAAGTACAAGTCCTGGCTCCCCAGATGGGAGAGGATGACCGCCGGAGTTTTTGGGATAAGGTGACGGATAAAAAAGCGGTTAGCTCTTCTCGAAAAATCGAAAGCGGTGACATGCGCGAAGCCATTCAAGCGGCTCTGGCCGAACTACCGCCAGACTTCCGGGAGGCGGTCATCTTGAGGGATTTGGAAGATTTGGATTATGAGGAAATCGCCAAAGTGTTGAAAGCCGGGGTGGGCACCATCAAATCCCGTATCTCCCGAGGCCGGTCGCTCTTGCGTGAACAATTAAAGGATTGGTTATGAAAGACTGTCAAAAAACACATCCCCTCCTGCCTCTTTATCAGGAAAACCAGCTCTCGGCCCGTGAAAAAGCGGCGGTGGAAAAACACATTAAAGGCTGTCCCGATGCCCGTGAGGAATTAAAACAATTAGAGCGTCTGGGCAAAACTTTGAAATCCATTCCCGAACCCAAAATGCCTAACGACCTTCACGACAAAATCATGGGCCGGCTTCACGGCAAACCCCCTGACGTAAAACCCTTTTGGCCCCGTGCTTCCTGGGGTTTGGCCGCTGCGGCTAGTTTGGCCTTTGTTTTCTTTGTTCAAAATTCTGAATCGCCGGGAAATAAAAATTTCGAAATCGTCCTGAAACCTACCAGCCCGGCTTCATCAACCGGAGTCTCTTCCCCGGTCCCCCCTGAATTGGATATGACCAAGCCGCAAACAAATCGCTCGGCGAACCAGCAGATCGCTTTATATGCGCCGATGCAGGAAATCACCGCGAAGGCCAATCAAACTCAAGTGAGTTCGTCCGATAATGCCGTCTTGGCCCAACAAGCCGTTCCCGTTACCGCACCTCCCGTGGTTTTGGCCATGGGATCCATAGAGCGGAGCAAAAAAAAGGCTATGGTAGAGAATAGAAACTTTGACGCTAACGCCAGCGCAGCCTCTTCCGCGCCTCCAGTTTCTTTAAATACAGAACAGAATGATTCAAGCAATAATCCCGATCTGGCTTATAACACGCGTTCTGTTGAAGGTGTCCCGCCAGATGTCCAAAACACAAAACCAATTTTCAATCAGTTTGAAACAATTAAAATAGGCCCTGATAAATACCAGTTGAACTGGGAAACCAACTTAGTGACTAAAGGTCAGATTTTAATTTTGGATTCCACCGGCAATACCTTGCAGGCGATCACCGAAAATACACCATTCGCTTATGACCACCAGATGATGATTGATACTTCTAATGTTAATGCGGACTTTTCCATAAAAGTGTTAGTGAACGACCTAAATGGTAATGCTGCGGTGACTTTCAGTAATATTCTGAAGCATCAGTAAACCCGATGATTTTTACAAAAGATGAACAATAATATTTTGGTTTCCCGCTGACCGCAAATGGAGCTTCAGCCTTTGCGGGTTTTGTTGCCGAACCAGACGACCGCGGTCACGCCGATTAAAACAAAAATAAACGAGACTTTTTAAATTTTAATAGGAAGTCCACTGGATGTTATCCACCGTAAAGGCCGGTCCCGCGTTGGGCTGAGCCGGAACGCCCGAAGGGCCAAAAATGTAAAAGGGCTCGATCACATTGGCGGAATTGGGAGTAAAAGTCGAAAGAGCGATCGATATATGAGTAAAGGTAGTCATGCTCAATGAAGTCGCCGGAAGGGGATAGAACGACGTATTAGTGGTAGTAGGCGTTGGAGGATTCGCTTGATAACCAAATCCCACTGAAAAGTTACCCGTCACCGCCTGATTCAATTTGATGTCGAATTGTAAATGGCCCGAAGCGTAATAGATTCCGGGATTTTCAGGCGCGGCTATTAAAAATTCTCCTGTCACCGGAGTAGAAACAGCAGGCGCTGAAAATTGCAGGGTGGTGTTGTCACCCGAAATCGTATCAGGAGCACTTACATTTGTGACGGCTCCGACATAGGGGACCAGGGCCACGTTTTGGCTAAAAAACACGCCAGAGTTTCCATTAGCCCAAATCGTTTGCGCGTTAACCGGTGTGGGCGTCGGTGTGCCGCCCGACCCCGCGGGATTGTTGCCGGAACTGCAGGCAGTGCTCAGCCAGGTAATGACCCCGAGCACTGAAAACAAAACGAAGAAAATTTTAAATTCATCTTTTTTCATATCACCCTTTGAGACCATTAAACATTCACCGCCCGCGATATCGCCGGGCTGTTTATTGTTTTATTATAGCCCATCCGATTCGATTCAACCTTTAGCCAAAGGAACGGGTTTTGGCTTCCCGCAAAACAGAAAGCCAAAATCCCAAAACCGGCGGTTAGTTACCTGCGCCTGTTTTCGTCTTCGAAAAGCCGGCCAAAATTTCGGCGGTCAAGTCGTTGGGGGTTTTCATGTAGTGAACGCTGTTTCTTTCCACCACCATATCCACGTTATCTTTGATCGCGGCGTTGGAGATGATGTCATTCACTTCGGTAATCAGCTCGCGCATCATTTCCTGCTTCCGGGTGGCGATCTCATCCTGCAAAACATTCTTTTCGTCCAACAGTTTCTGTTCTTTGGTTTTAATTTCTTTTTCCTTCATCTTCTTATCCGCCGGGGACAAGGGAGCCGCCGGATGTTTCAGTTCTTTTTGAAGAGCGACGACAACCTTCTGCGAGTCGTTCAGGTCATCCTGCTTTTCCTGGATCAGATCGGTTAACTTTTTCTGGGCCTTCACCGTGCCGGGATAGGTGTTAAAAACCTGCTGAAAGTCGATTGTCGCGATCGTAAAATCCTTCGCCATCGCCGCCGTGGTGGCCATCAAAACCAAACCCAAAATCATTAAACGCATAATTTCTCCCTTAATTTTTGAATCAAATACCCAAGCCCTGTTCAGGCCCGCACTGGGGATAAAAATATAAGGCTTATCCCGTTGATCGCCTAGGGTAATTTAGCCTCGCACCCCAGCAGGTACGAATAATCTGTAATTGGTTAGTGTTTTTAGAAGGAAATCGGGCTTGTTTAAAGGGCCATAGGCATCCGTTTCCGGAAACCGACACATCAAACCCGGGGTAAGGCAAGGCACGGTCAGAAATCGATGAACTCCCCTAACTGGCCAAACTTTTACTCAAAAGATTTTCTTTTTTAGAATTTTTAACCCGGCAGAAGTGCTTTTGACGAAAAACTCGTTGGGGAGTGGCCTTTACCGGAGGGTTCGGTATAACCCCCGTAGTCTTAAGCGGCCCTCCGGGAATGACCGGTTCCTGCCATTGAACGACCAATTCCTGAACCCAGGCATAGGAACTGAGGTGTTTTAAAAACGGCCTCGTACAGGTGATGATGACCATCAGAGAATAAAACAGAATGATGAGGGTTATTTCTTCTTTGCTCATGTTCATGGGGGTCTCCTTTCAAGAGAAAAAACTCAGCGAAACAACGGAACGGAGGTTTTCAGATTCTGAGGATGGGCGACCGGAATGAAAATGAATCCACACCGGCAGTGCGGTTGGTTTCAAATGAATGCATTTCCAACATCACGAGAGTTTTATAAACGCCCTGGGGTAAACGGGCGGTTTCCGATTCCTCTCTTCCTAAAAAAGCCGAAGATTTTTGATGCGGACTGGAAACATGCCGGATAAAGGCCGTCGGCGAGCCGGAGGAAGTTTCGGAAGCGAAAAGAATCGGATTATTCGGGCCGTTTTTCACATAGAAAGACGTGATGGGCCGAACCACCGGTGCCAGCAAAAACAGAAAAACAAAGATAAGTTTTAACAGTGTGACGGGTTTTCGCATAAACCGAACTTCCTGACCTTCTTTGCGTCTATGTACGCTCTTATGGTTTTAGACGGAGTTGCAACCGGAAGGTGTCGGCATCTTTATGGATTTTTTGCGGCCCATACCCTTTCGAATAAATCGACAACCCGAAAAGATATTCTCATTTTGATCGCGGGTAAAAGTCGTGTCAGAAAAAAAGACTCTCATTCGCCCCAAGTGTCGTCTAAAATTAAGAGGACTAAATATTACCGAAAAATCGGACATTCGGTCTCGGAGGCTTTTTTCATGGATAGGGTTTGCGTTTTTGTGGATGGAAGTAATTTTTATTTCGGCCTCAAGCGGAATAATCAAAATACCCGGGTGGACTATTACGAGTTTTCCAAAGCCATCACCGGGCCTGACCGCCGCTTGGTCAGAACTTACTATTACAACTCCGCCTACGATTCGGTTTTATCCCCCGACCAGCACAAAAGCCAGCAGCCCTTTTTGGATTCCCTATCCAAAACACCCTATTTGGAATTGCGAATGGGGCGCCTCGTTCCCAACCATGACGGAGGCTATAAAGAAAGAGGCGCCGGCATCAAACTCGCTTCGGACATCGTTTATTACGCCGCCAGGGATTTTTATGACACTGCCATCGTGATTACAGACGACACGGATTTGGCCGTGGCCCTGTCCCACGTGAAGGAAATGGGACGGCAAGTGGAATTGGGTTTGTTTCATGATTCCCAGCCCAGGGAGTTGATGGTCGCCGCCGACCGGACCGTTCCTCTGGAAGAGGTTCTGGAAAAATTCGCGTCAAAAATATTTCCCGAAGTCCCGGAAGAAAACATCGGCAATCGGATTGAGGACAAACCCGTAAAAACAAGAAGAACCACGGTTTTGAAATAAATTTTAGGGTCCTTCCTAAATATGGCTCCCCGAGTTGGACTCGAACCGATCAACTATCGCCTTTAATATAACCCGCCCAATTCTAACCCTGTTACCGGCAACTCGTTTTTATCCACTGGCATAAGGCATTTCCACCGAAATAGGTCGCTTTCTCATTGGCATCAACCGGTTTCCCTAGCGAAATTAACTCGGTTTTCTGGAAACATTGACCGATGTCATATCAATAAAACAGCCGGCTCCTTAGACTCAAAGACAGAAAACCGCTCCCTGAGGTGAAAATGTCCCTATTTGAAAAAACATCCGTTGTGGAAGCGCCGGTAGAAGAGCTTTTTGCCTGGCATCAATGCCCTCATGCTTTTGAACGCCTGACCCCTCCCTGGGAGAAGATTGAGGTTTTGGAAAAACAGGGCGGTATCACGGATGGAAGCCGCCTGGTTCTGCGAATGAAACAGTGGTTTTGGCCTATCCGCTGGGTGGTCGTACACAGCGGCTTTATTGAAGGAAAACTATTTCGCGACACCCAGGTCGAAGGCCCTTTCGCCAAGTGGATTCATAGCCATCAGTTTCAACCCATCACGGAAAAAACCAGTCAACTAACCGATCAGGTGGAATACCAGGCGCCCCTGGGCGCATTTGGCGACATTGTGGCCGGAGGCTTTATCGCCTCGAAACTCAAAAGAACTTTTAATTTCCGCCACACCAGAACCCAGCATGATTTGAAGCGCCTTTTGCCCCTTGCCTCAAAAGGTCCGTTGAAAATTATCATCAGCGGCGCTTCGGGAATGATCGGCACCGCCCTGACGCGGTTTTTAACCGGCGGCTGTCACGAAGTGCGCGCGCTGGTACGGCGCCAGCCGAAAGGCAGTGATATATTCTGGAACCCGGACAAGGGCGAAATTGATCCCAACTCCCTGGAAAACGCCGACGTGGTCATTCATCTGGCCGGCGAGAACATCGGGGCGGGCCGCTGGACTCCCGGGCGCAAGAAGCGGATTAGGGAAAGCCGGATTGCCGGAACAAAGTTTTTGGCTGAAACTCTGGCCTCGCTTAAAAATCCGCCCAAGGTTTTTATCACCTCCTCGGCGATTGGGTTTTATGGCGACCGGGAGGATGAAATTTTGACCGAGGACAGCCCGGCAGGAAAGGGCTTTTTGACTGAAGTCTGCCAGGCCTGGGAAGAGGCATCTGAACCGGCGAAAAAGGCGGGTATTCGAGTGGTCCATCTGCGCACCGGCATTGTGCTTTCAGCCAACGGCGGGGCTTTGCCCAAAATGGTTTTGCCCACCCTGATGGGCGCCGGCGGCGTTATCGGCACAGGCCGGCAGTGGATGAGCTGGATAACGCTGGAAGACCTGGTCGGCATTTTCAACTACGCCATCCACAGCCCTGCCTTGTCAGGCCCGGTCAACGCCACCGCGCCGGGATCGGTGACCAACCGGGACTTTACCAAGATTTTGGGCAAGGTTTTAAAAAGACCGACTTTTTTCCCTCTTCCGGGTTTCATGGTAAAGCTTTTATTCGGCGAAATGGGCGAGGCGCTTTTACTGGAAGGCCAGAGGGTCACCCCGGCCTGCTTGACCCGGGAAGGCTTTGAGTTTCTTTACCCCGACCTGGGGTCGGCCTTGCGCTGGGAATTGGGCCGGTTTTAAGGGTTAAGGGATAGGTTCAATCGGCATGACCGGTCCTACTCCCGGAATAGTCAATTTTCGGTGAAGACGACCGGTTCCTCGATAGCATTGGGGAATTTCTCGGTATCATTAGCCCGGTTCTTCGGTATCATTTCGGAAATTCTCGGTATCATTGGATCAATTCCTCGGTAGCATTGACCCGATTACCTAGTAGCATCTCGGGTTTTCTCGGTATCATTCATCCGGTTCTTCGGTATCATTTCGCGAATTCTCGGTATCATTTGCCGGTTTCCTACTGAAATATGCCCGATTTATTACTGACATGGCCGAATAGGCTACTGACATAGTTTGGTTTAAGCGCCCCTTAGGGTGCGGTTTTGTAGCTTTCCACCTATCCTGGATACCCTAGGCATAGGGGAGATGGCGGTTATGTCGAACTACTGGGTGTCCACTAAATCAGGGGAAGTCCAGCGTAACCCCATTTTCACTTAATTGATGCCCGCGAACTCTTTCTGACCCCTTGTAGAAACTGCCTCTATTTCAGGCCTGGTCTTCCACCGGCGGTGCATCCACATCCATTGATTGGGATAGGTTTTCACATAAGTTTCGATTACCCGGGTGTAGCGGTTCACCGTTTCCAGCACATCCGCTTCGGGGTCATGGGTAACCGGAATTTGGATTTCCTTTTCCACCTGAATTTTAAACTGGTGATCTTCACCCCGAACCGCGAACGCCGGCACAATGGCCGCCCCGCGCCTTTGGGCAATGCGGGCCACGCCCGATTGGGTCCAGGCCAGCTTTTCAAAAAACGGCACAAAAACCCCATCCTTACCCGTGTCCTGGTCGCATAGCATCAGGATGACGTGGTTCTGACGCAGCGCCTCAATAATGCCCCGAAGCGCCATGCCCCGCTTGATCATAGTGGCCTTGAGCTTTTCCGTGCGAAGCGAAGTGATCAGCGTATCAAAGCGGGGATCATAAACAGCTTTGGCCACAGCCGAAGTGGGATGCCGCGAGGCCAGATAGGCCCCCAGCAATTCCCAGTTTCCCAGATGCCCGGTCACCAAAAAAACGCCCTTGCCCCGGTTGATCGCGTTTTCCAGATGTTCCCAGCCTTCCACTTGCGCGATTTGGGAGACGACCGTTTGGCGGGGCATGTTCATCCACCGGACCACCTCAAACAGGTTTCGCCCCAGCCCTTCCCAAACCCGCATTCCCAATTGCTCTACTTCTTCATCGCTTAAACCTGACGGATAGGCGGTTCGAATGCTGTGAAGCGTATTGCGGCGCTCACCACCGGCCAAATTGAAAATGGCAACTCCAAATATCCGGCCCAACCGCCCTGCCTGCTCGTACGACAAAAACCCGATTAAAAAAATAAGGGTTCTGGAACCGTAATAGATGAGATCGTTTTTAATTTTCCGAAGAGGTCTCTTCATTTCAATGTCTCTCACTTTTTTTGAACGTCGCCGAGTTTTTTTTAAAAAACCGGCTCGCTCAAAATGAAAGCAAGAAACATTCCCTCATCACTACAATCCCAACTACGGAAAATGGCTTTTTAATTGGCCTTAAAACGGGTTGAAAAATTTATTTAGTGACAGTCATATCAAATCGAGAATTTTCATATCAATTTGATATGACTGGTTTACGCACATTTTCAGATCTTGGAAATGAAGGGAATAATATATTTAACTCCCAGTCACTCCGTTGTTTCCGCGAAAATATTTAAATCATTCACGGAGAACGCCGGGTTTTAAGGAGTTTACGGATTTCTTCATAAAATCACCGATAAGTCTTACCGGTTAAAGTTTAATCTGTCGGGCAATTGGTGAGTAAGCCAAGCCTATCCAATCACAGACCCTGTTTATTTAATGCCGGTAACTTTTCGCCGTATCCCGGATACCCTCGGCATAGGGGGTGGGCATTATCTTGAATTCCTTTTCAAAGGCGGCCGACGAGAAAAGATAGTCCCTGTCGTACTGGTAAAGCATCTCCCCCAGTTCTTTAATCTCCCGTTTAAACAGCCCCGCTACCCTGATCATCCAGGGTGGTAACAGCTGGAGGGACTTGGGGGTTACCCCCATCGCCTGGGCCGATGCCAGCGCCAGGTCTTCAGCGGTCAGCGGGTCCGGGGCGGTGGGCAGGTGCCATACCCTCTGGCCTCCCGGCAGGTCGTCCCTCAGGCCCAGCTCGGCGGTGGCCCTTGCCGCGTCCAGCGTATAGGTCAGTGAATGGCGGTACTTGCCGCTGGCCATCCATTGGGGGCTTTTGCCTGCGGCCAGGTTGGCGAAAATCATCATATTGGGAATGCCGTTTTTGGCGCCAGGCCCGTAAAAATCCGCCGACCGGGCGATGCGGGCATCCAGGTTGCCCTTCTGGGATTCCTGCAGAAGCGTGTGCTGAAGTTCGGCGCGGATTTTTCCTTTTTCGGACAGAGGTTTCGCGGGAGTCTGTTCCGTCATCCAGCCCTCCACGGGGCCGTAGAGGTAGAGATTGTCAAAAAACACCAGCCGCGCGCCATGTTCCCGGCAGGCGGCAATGGTGTTCTGGATAATTTTCGGCCACTGCACTTTCCACACTCGGGAATCGTAAAGCAGACCCGCCGTCAGGTAGACCACCTGCGAACCGCTCACCGCCCGTCTGACCGCGTCCGCGTCCAGAAGGTCCGCCGCCACATGCTCTCCGCCCAGTTCAAGGTTTTGCGGTTTGCGGCTGACCAGCCGAAGCGGTTTTCCCCTTTTATTGAGTTCTTTCGCCAGCTCAATTCCGATGATCCCGCTGGATCCTAAGATGGTTTGTAACATGAAGCACCTCTTACAACAAATTTAATTTGGATACAATAAAGCCGTATTGAAATTGATAGCAAGATAGGTTTTTTTATCGCGGACCAAACGGAAAAGCCATAGTCCCGCGTCGCTTGCCCGTCTTGATTTAATTGATAATACTTGGGATTGCCTGGTTTGTCCTGGCAGTTTCAAACCATCATCACGGCTTTTTTAAAGGCGGATAAATTGGCTCTTGTTTTCGATTGGGACGCGAATAAGGCGACTACCAATCTCGTCCATTTGGATGCGGAGGTGGCCAAAGCCTTCAACAATGCCGAATCCGTCAATCAGGCTCTCCGCTCATTAATTAAACTCGCCAAGGTTCAAACAGCTCATAGCCGCTAACTTACCCTTTTTTAAACCCTACCGGTTGATCTCAATCAAAAGAACCCAGGTGTCGTAAAGGGCGGTCAGGATTGAAAAGAGAAAAGCCGGCACCAGCCAATAGGGGGCGGAGGAATTGTTGGTCCAGAACAGAATTCCCGCAACCAGATAGGGCAATGTGCCCAGCTGTACCAGCGAGAACCGCAGGAAAAAATAATAAAAGGGTATCGCCAATTTCTTTTTATTCGAACGAAAATATTTAAAACTGGCCCAATAACCCTTCATGCCGAATATCCAGTCCAGCACGCCCGGCAGAAAGGTTACCCACCCCAAAGTATTTGGATTAAGCCCCGGCACCAGCGCGCAGAGGGAAACCACCAGCATCGTCGCCGGTAAAAGCATGGCCGCGAAGGCCCGGCCAGGCAAAAGCGGGACGGAAAGGATTTTTTTGAGGTTGATGGCCAGCGCCACAAACAAAAGGCCCAACAAGGCCGCCGACGCGCCCGACGACGCTACTAGAAAATCCGTCCATTCATTCATGGTTTTGGCGCTCCGTAGTTAGAAAATGCCAGACATCTATCTAAGTGAATAAATAATACTCGAGACTTTCATTAAGTAAAACAAGCTAAAGGTTACAACCTATGGCTTGGGAAAATTGGCCCGAAACCACTTTTTGTTCCCGAAGCGTTTAAAAGCCGCACTAAACTACGCTGGTTTGAATCAAACGAAAATCCAAAAAGGCGGAATATCCATGAAAGTATTTTTAACCGGCGGCAGCGGCTTTATCGGGCATTGGGTGGTCAAAGAGCTTTTGGCCCAGGGCCATTCCCTGCGGCTTTTAATCCGCAATACGGGCAAAATCCCCTCGCTGAAAACCATGCCGGGCGTTGAACTTGTGGAAGGCACGATTTACGACCAGCCGGTTATCGAAAAGGCCCTTCAAGGCTGCGACGCCTGCGTGCATATCGCCCTGGGCTGGGGTGAAACCCCCACCACCATGCTTCAAAACGACACGGCGGTCACCGCCTTTTTGCTGGAAGCGGCGGAGGGGGCCGGTGTGAAGCAGTTTCTATACACCTCCTCCACGGCGGCGGTAGGTGAATTTCGCCCGCTCATGAATGAAAGCATCGATCTGCGGCCGGTGGACCTTTACGGCGCCACCAAGGCCGCTTCCGAGGCTTATCTCTTGGGCTTCGCCGCCAAAGCGCGCATGCGTTGCAACATCATCCGCCCTGGCTACACCTTCGGCAATCCCGCTTTCACCGACGGAGTCACCCAGCCTGATAAACGTTTCAGCCAGATTGTCGCCGCGGCAAAAAAGAATGAACCCATCACCGTCACAAAGCACGACGGCACCCAGTTCATCTGGGCCGGCGATCTGGCGAAGTTGTACAGCGCCGTTTTAAACAGCAACCTGAACCGCCGCATTTTCTTCGGCCTGTCCAGTGAGTTTGTGACCTGGGAAAAAGTAGCTCACAAAGCGATTGAGATGACGGGTTCTAAGAGCAAGATTGTGGTGGAAGACAAGGGCTGGGATGCCAAACCCATGCTGTTTGACATGAGCCTAATTAAAAAAGAGTTCGGCCTGGATTTTGCGGCCTCCCCCGAAATCGCGAAGCATTTGGAGTATTTCTCGAAACGAATATAGGAAAGATGCGTGGTTTTCATGACAATAAAAAAATCCGACTCTTGAGAGCCGGATTTTTTTATTACAACCAGTTTTAAATTATGCCGATTTCTTTTTTTCAGATATATAACTTCGCACTGTTTCCTCCCAGCCGTCTTTATGAACAACCCGGAAAAAGTCTGTGCCGAACTTACCTGACAGCAACTCCAGTCTTGACCTTTTACTCATTTCCTCCCATTTATCAAAGAGAATATAAATTGCATTACCATATTCCATATTCTCAAAGATAATGAGGTTCTCCTCTATCTTGGCACCAAAATAACGTCGAAACCCACTTTTCCCAAAAACGAATCGGATAGGCTTTAGGCTCATAAAAAAATCATAACGCTCTCCAGCCGTTTCCCTTTGTTTTTGTTTTGGTACGGCGCCACTAAATATCCTTCTTATGGCCTCTTCTTTTGTACCCGGAGGCAAAATGTCCCAAGTTACATTTAAAGAATTTATATATTCAGCAATAGGTTTTTCAGCTTCTTCAATCCCGTAAGCACCGACATTTTCTTGAAGAAGATTTAAATCCTCCAATAACCACTTATGAAAATTCTTGTGTTTAATATCAAGAATTTCTTCAACTCTGAAAGAGATTAAATATTCTTTTTGGTCAGGTTGAGGATTTGCACAAGTCATCGAAATTTCCAAAAGCCTAGGTGAATTAAACTCACGAGGGTACGCTTCATGCGGCAACCAAACGGTATGAGTCCCATTGTATGAATCTCCCCAATTAGGCGCTTCAACTGGAGTGTAATGAGTTTCTTTCGGAAGATCATCTCGTCTTATTTCTTCCCCATTTACGTTTATCGCCGAATTCTTACCCTGAGTAGCGGGCGGAACAATCCGATCAGGTACCAGTAGTACATCAGTGCCCATAACAATCCCTAAATGACTTAGGGTGCCTTTTCGAATATCTTCGCCCGAAAATTTAACTGCACATCCAGCAACAAAAGTTTCAGCTTTTGATTTTTTTATTTTTTCCAAAATTTCTTTTGGAATCTTACGCAAATTTTTCTTCATTGTTTTCTCCCTGCGCGATACGCGCTAATAATTAGAGTTAATAAACAAAAGGGCTCAAATAGAACCCTATATTTAAAGACCTGCAAATAGCACAGAAGTGCCATTGGTTTTCTTTAATTAAGGGGAATTAAGCAATCTCTTGCAATTTTTGTTTGGGGGGATAAAATGAACGAAGTTTATCCCCTGTCTAGGGGCTATTGGATGGGAGTGAATTACTCAGCTTACCGGCGGGTGTTCACTCCCATTTCTGTTCCTGGGCTACCAAATTAGCCCTGCACTGTTGTCATAGTTAACTCTCCATAAAATTCTAAGAAAGATGCTCGATCATTTTTTGTATCAAAGCATTTGCTTGGGTATTTCCTTTATTCGAAGTCCTATAAGAAGTACCCTTACCCTTCCCAGCTCGCGTTATAAAACCATCTTTTAAATACTGCGAAAGTGGCACATCAATACGCTTTATCACACCTATTCCCGATTCCCGCAAAACGCGAGTAAGCGTTAAAGCCGTAACATCGGTCCGGGAAAAAACCTTGTTAAAACCGTAAAGAAGAACAAGAGCAGAATCGGCTATTTGTTTAAATTTCCCATCATTTTCACTAGGTAAAACTCTCAAACTCAAAGTTTTATCATCATTGATCTTGAAAATACTTTCATATTCTTCAACAAACCTTTGGGTCTCTGAATCACCCATATTTTCAGTGTTTGAAACACTTTCTCTTTGTTCTGATGGGTTGGGCTTTTTAACTATTAAATCCTGAAATTCTTTAAATTGAGCTTTGACCGTCTCTTCTGAGCCCTCGGCTTCAAATTCAGCTTGACCGATTTTAATGCGTAATTTGTAAGGCTTTTTTTCTTCCATCATATTTTCTCCTAAACTTGATTCTTTTATTATAACACGTAAAAAACTTATATCAAGTTATTGTCATACAATAAATTATAGCTAATTCTCCTTTAAAAAAGCCGTTTTTGAACTTTTTTTCAAAAAAAGCTTAAAGAGCGTCAAAAAACCTCTCAAAAACAAAAAACCCCACCTTTGGAAGGCAGGGTTTTTGGTTACTAGTTTATGTTCCCAACAAAGACTCGCCGACCCTACGGAGGTAAAACCTCCGATGAATTAGCTACGTCTTAAGAGCAGCCGCTGGAAGTACCGCAATTCAGGCACTTATAGCAGGCAGCGCTGCGGACCATGATAGTGCCACATTCGGGGCAAGGCGGAGCGTCGGACTGGGACTGAAACACGCCCTTTTCCCGCTTTTCCGAATCGCTGTGAACTTCACCCTTCGCGTGGGTATGCGGAGCCTCGGCCACCGGAGCATGGGCCGTGGCAGCCGCGTGCTTCGGGGCGATTTCCACACCCTCGGCTAATTCCGCCGAGCCTCTTTCACCGGCCGGCAAAAACTTCAACGCCATCCAGCGGAAGATATAGTCGGTGATGGATTTCGCGAAACGAACTTCCGGGTTGTTGGTGATACCCGACGGCTCGTAACGGCTATGGCTGAACTTGTTGATCAAGACTTTCAGCGGCACGCCGTATTGGAACGCCAGCGAAATAGCGGTGGCGAAGGAATCCATGAGACCGGAAACCGTCGAACCTTCTTTCGACATGGTGATGAAGACCTCGCCCGGGGTTCCATCCTCGAACTTGCCGACGGTGATATAACCCTCGTGGCCCGCGATGGAGAACTTGTGGGTGATGGCTTCGCGCTCATCCGGCAGGCGGCGGCGGGCCAGTTTGGCCGTGGCGGCTTTGCCGTTTTCCAGGTTGGTGGAAAGAGGCTGGGACCGTTTGCAGCCGTCGCGGTAAATAGCGACCGCCTTCAAGCCCAGTTTCCAGGACTCGATATAGGCCTGCATGATGTCATCCACTGTGGCTTCGTGAGGCAGATTGACCGTTTTGGAAATCGCGCCCGACAGGAAAGGCTGAACCGCGGCCATCATGCGGATGTGGCCCATGTAATGAATGGAACGGGTTCCGTTCATCGGCTTGAAAGCGCAATCGAACACGGTTAAATGTTCGGCCTTCAGGTGCGGCGCGCCCTCGATGGTGTCATGCGCTTCGATGTAGGCCAAAATGTCCTTCACCTGGCTTTCGCTGTAGTTCAAATGCTTCAAGGCGTGCGGAACGGTTTGGTTGACGATCTTGATGACGCCACCGCCCACCAGCTTTTTGTATTTCACCAAAGCGATATCCGGCTCGACACCGGTGGTGTCGCAATCCATCAGGAAGCCGATGGTGCCGGTCGGCGCCAGAACGGAAACCTGGCCGTTGCGGAAGCCCCATTCTTTACCGTGGGTCTGGACTTCTTTCCAGACCGCCTGGGCGGCGATGAAAAGCTCGTCGGAGACGCCTTCGCGCTTGATCTTCGCGGCTTCGGTTTGGTGCATCTTCATGACTTTCAACATGGGTTCTTCGTTGCGGGCATAGCCCTGGAAAGGACCCACTTCTTTAGCGATGCGGGAAGACATGAGATTGGCCTCGCCCTGCATGAGAGCGGTGATGACCGCGGCATAGTTGCGGCCGCTTTCGCCGTCGTAAGGCAGACCGCGGGACATGAGCAGGGCGCCCAGGTTGGCGTAGCCCAGGCCCAAAGGACGGTAGTCATGCGAGTTGCGCTCGATCTGCTTGGTGGGGTAGCTGGCGTTATCCACGGTAATTTCCTGCGCCAGGATGGTGACATCCACGGCGTGCTTGAAGGCTTCGATATCAAACTCGTCGTCTTCATTGCGGAACTTCATGAGGTTGAGGGACGCCAAATTGCAGGCCGAATCGTCCAGGTACATATACTCGGAGCAAGGATTGGAGGAGTTGATACGCGCCGTGTTGGACGAGGTGTGCCATTGGTTGATTTTAGTGTCGAACTGCATGCCCGGGTCGCCGCAGATCCAGGTGGATTCGGCGATCATGCGCAATAGGTCCTTGGCCTTGTAGGTATCCATGGGAGCGTTGTCTTTGCGGGCTTTGGTGGTCCAGGTTCCGTCGCTGGTGGCGGCGGTCATGAACTCGTCGGTCACGCGGACTGAGTGGTTGGCGTTCTGGAACTGGACGGAATCGTAAGCGCCGCCCGGAACGTTGAACCCGCCGTCGTAGCCGGCGTCAATAAGCGCCCAGGCTTTCTTTTCTTCGTCCGACTTGGTTTTGATGAAATCTACGATATCCGGATGTTCGGCGTCCAAAATAACCATCTTGGCCGCGCGGCGGGTTTTACCGCCGGACTTGATGACGCCCGCGAAGGAGTCGTAACCCTTGAGGAAGGAAACGGGGCCGGAGGCCGTGCCGCCGCCCGAGAGTTTTTCTCTGCTGCCGCGAAGGTTGGAGAAGTTCGTTCCCGTTCCCGATCCGTATTTAAAGAGCATGCCTTCGGTTTTCGCCAAATCGAGAATGGCTTCCATGTTGTCCGAGACGCTGTTAATGAAACAGGCGGAACACTGGGGACGGGGTTCGACGCCGACGTTAAACCACACCGGCGAGTTGAACGCCATTTTCTGGTGGACTAAAAGGTGCAAAAGTTCGCTGTGAAAGATTTCTGCGTCTTCATCGGCGGCGAAGTAACCCATGTCCTTGCCCCATTCCGCGATGGTATCAGCCACGCGGCGGATCAATTGCTTGACACTGCGTTCACGCTGCTCCGTACCCATCTGGCCGTGGAAATATTTGGAGACCACGATGTTGGTAGCGGTTTGCGACCACGGCTTGGGAACCTCGACGTCCTTTTGCTCAAAGATCACCTTTCCTTTTTCATCGGTGATTCCCGCGCTGCGCAATTCCCATTCCACGTCATCAAAAGGATGAACGCCTTTCTTGGTGAAGAAACGTTTGAATTTCAAACCACCTTCACGGGTAAAAGTATTCGGCCTCACAAAGGTTGGGGCGGCAACAACGGATTGAGCAGACTTGGACATAGATCCTCCTGAACATATTTCTATAAAATGAGCCATGAACTTCCGGCCAAGATTAACGGTTTGTTAACTCGGGTGGGAATTCTAGGTTGTGGTGATGTTGGTCAAATTCTCGGAGTTAATTTCCGGCGGAAGCCGGTCCGAGTACAGCGTCTGTGGGTAACAAGCTATCAGTAGTTAAAAAATGCGGTCGTCGGATCCCCCGATTTACCCCTCCCAAAAATCATCTTTAACGTTTCATTGTTTCTCTTTGAGAGACTCGGAAACTTGAGCTCATCCAAGAGCTTCCCCATTCACGTTAAAAACGTTGTCTCAACCAGGTGGTTTTTTTGGTCAAAACCGGCCTTTCCATCCCCTGAAAAACGATGGAAAAACCTGTAAATTCACACCATATTTAGACAGTTGTGCATTTATACCACTAGCTTTAGTGCTATGAAAGAAAATTATTATTAATTTTCTAATCAAGTTTTGGGCTTTTTTAAAGGGTTTTTGAACGAAATGTCAGCGAAAAAACTCTGTACAAAAACAGATTAATTGTTGTTGTCCAGATTTTTTGCTTTGCCTTCCAACTCACTCAAATACTGTTGTTGAAAAGCGCGATTTTTATCCGATAACCATTGGTCGCAATATTTCAAATTGAGATCGGACTTCATGCCCAGCTGGATAAGTTTTTTTTTGAAATCCGCGGCTTCCTCAGTCAAATCAAGACTCAAGCTCAACTCATAGCAATCGGCTAAAGCGCAAAAATCTTTAGGGTGGGCGCTCAAATAATTTTCAAACCAGGTCAAGCCCGCCTGTTTGACCGTGTTGTCTAAACCCGGGTCCGAATATTTTTCGACCGCGTCCAGGAAATCATTATTCTCGGGAACAAACTTATGGTTTTCCCAGTGATAAGCCAGGCCCTCATAAATTTGACAGGCTTCGCAGTCCTTGACCAGCGCGCGGCTGAAATTGACCATCAAGGATTTACCATTGTCCTGCGCGACCCGTGGGCCGTAATCTTTTCCCACGATTTCTTCCACTTTTTTCAAAACATGGCTCATGTTCATCATGAAAACCGTCGCGATCTTGTCGCGGTCCTCGGAGGAATAAACTACCAGCTGATCTTTTCCCAAACCGATCAAGTCCGCGCCTTCAAAGCCGTCGTACTTTTTTCCGCGGACCAGTTCCACCTGTTTTAATTTCCAGTTATCTTTTTCTTTATGAAAATAACCAAAGCCCGCGCCGGCGTCTTCCACCACTTGTTTACCGTCGTTATAAATACCGCCCTTGTCGCGGTAGCCTTCCAGTCCCACCACCACATCCACTTGAGGCACTCCGGTAAAATCGTGATAGGCGATTGAAGCGATGTCCCAATAATTTTCTTTCTGGCCGGAATATTTTTTGTTGATCGCGTCGGTAATATCGGCCAGATGCAGCTGCCCGCGGGCCACCAAGTCGGCGGCTGATTCATCAATGGCGTAAACGGGAATACTTAAAGTGGAAAGAACGGAAAAGACAAAAAGCGTGACAGCGAGTTTTAATTGCATAGGGAAAAACCTCTGAGAAATAGAATGAGATTCAAGACTCAAAAAAGGTTGATCCCCTCAAAGAAGAGATCAACCCCACTTGAGATTTAGACGCCTTTTTGACGCAATTGGGCCCCTAAATCCTCAAAGCCTTTTTTGCCCAGAAGGGCAAACATGTTCTTTTTATAGGCTTCCACCCCCGGTTGATTGAAAGGGTTGATGCCCAACAGGGTGCCCGAAATACCGCAGGCCATCTCGAAGAAATAATAGAGATAACCCAGTGAATACTCGTTCAGACCGTCTAAAGACAGGCGGATATTGGGTAAATTGCCGTCCCGATGGGCCACGCTGGTGGCTTTCATCGCCTGTTCATTGACCCAGGACAGTTTTTTGCCCGCCAGAAAATTAAGCCCTTCCCGGTCGTCTTTATCCTTGGGGATGATGATGTCTTTCTTCTCGCTCTTGATCCAGAGAATGGTCTCCATCAGATTGCGCTGACCTTCCTGAAGATATTGACCCATGCTATGAAGGTCGGTGGTCAAATCCACACTGGCCGGAAACAAGCCCGTTCCCTCTTTTCCTTCCGACTCTCCATATAACTGCTTCCACCACTCGCTGACATAATGCAATTCGGGACGAAAATTCGCCAGCACCTCGGTCGTCTTGCCTTTCTTAAAGAGAAGATACCGGGCCGCCGCGTAGCGGGCCGCCATATTTTTGGAAATATCCGTGGATTGAAAATCCTTCGCCGCCGCCTGGGCGCCTTTTAAAAGCTGGGCGATGTTAAAACCCGCGATGGCGATGGGCAGCAGGCCTACCGGCGTCAAAACCGAGTAACGGCCTCCCACATCGTCCGGAATCACAAAAGTTTCATAACCTTCCTGGTCAGACATTTCCTTGAGCGCGCCCTTGGACTCATCTGTAATAGCCACGATGCGTTTGGTCGCCTTTTTCTTACCGACATTTTTTTCCAGCCACGATTTCAAAATACGAAAAGCCACCGCCGGCTCGGTCGTGGTGCCGGATTTGGAAATGACTACCAACCCGACTTTTTTATCTTCCAGTTGTTCTATGAGGTGGTTGAAACCCGTGGGCGAGAGCTGGTTGCCCGCGTAATGAATTTTTTCCGAGCCGCCCAAAGCCTCGATGGTGGACCGGATGCCCAGATAGGAACCGCCGATGCCGATAGAAACCACCGCGTCGCATTTTTCAAACTTCGCCGCGGCTTTCTTAATCGCTGGCAATTGTTTTTCCACAGTGAAAGGCAAATTGATCCAACCTAAAAAGTCCGAGCCCTTGCCGGTTTTATTAAGAAGACTTTCCAGGGCGCTTTTCACTTGCGGGTAAAGCGCGGTAATGTCTTGTTCAGTGACCACTTCGGAGATGTAGGAAAGATCCAGCGATAAGGTTTCGGCGTTAGCTGTTTTTCCCTTGGGTGTTTTGTCTGGCATGATGAAATTTCCCTTCGTCAAAAATAAGATGTCTGTCTAATACCGCCTCTGATTAAATCCTTACGCCCGCTTTATTTCAAGATGGGTTTGTCCGAGCGGCGGTAAAGGTCCAAATCCCCTATCGTTTTTACCGGGGTATAACGGTTTTTCAGCCGGGTCTTAAACCAGTCAGGCGGCTGAAGAACCTGGTCCATCCGGCTCATCACGCAATAGCGGGGCGGCTGATGGTCAAAGTCCGAAAGGGTTTTCAAGGCATCGGCGGGTCTGCCATCCAGATGATTGATAAAGGTCGTTTTGATCGAGGGACTGAGACCAGCGTAAACGTAGATCTGGGGATCATCTCCCCAGACTAAAAGACGGTCATCGGGCTTGGCCTCACTGGCAATGGCCATGCCCATGGCTTTATCCGCGAAGTACCGGGGCCAGGGATATTGGGCGTAAGCGAAGACCTTGTCCCGAAGACCCCCCCCATTCACCCCGATTACCGCCAGCACTACCAGCAGGAAAACAAAAAAAGCGGTCAACCAATAAGGGCGGGTTTCGGTGATTCTCATCCAGCCCAGACCCACACCCAAAGCCAGGGGCGGCAAAAGAGCAATGAAGTAATAAGTGAAAAAATATCCACTGACACAACAGGAAACCAATACCCCTAATAACCAAACGGTCAAAAAAAATAGAGCGCGGGGATGGAGCGGATTCGAAAATTTCCCGATGGCTCCCCCGATTAAAATCAAAAAAGCCAGACCATAGATTCCTACAACGGTCTTACCCCACTGAATCAAAAAATCGCGGAATGCCGGAGTGGCGAAGAAAAAAAGCCATCCCTTTTCGATGTAATGTTGATTAAACCCGATCAAGGCGTCATAAAAATCGACCCATCGGCCATCCAGCGCGAACGGTAAAACCACCACCGCCGTGACCAGCCCCGTTCCCGCCAGCCATTTGAGAATTTTGGGGATATTGGAGAAAGACCCCGCCATTAAATAGACCGGCAGAAGAAACAAGGCGCTTTGTTTGGTGAAAAAAGCCGCGGCCCAAAGAGCGCCCGACAAAATGTGGAGCCAGTTATTTTTGGAAAAAGCCGCCCAGAAGGACAAAAGTAAAAAAGGTTGAATCAGCAAATCAGCCTCAACTGCCCAGATTTGAAATAAAGGCGGAAATAAAAAAAACGCGTAAACCAAAACTGAAACCCAGGCACCCCTGCGGGAAAACTGAAGTCGCTTGGCCACACGATAAATAAGAAGAGCGTTGAGGACATGAATGAAAAAAACGTAAAGATGCAGATGAACTTCGGTAAGGGGAAAACCCACTTGCAACAACCAGGATTGAACAAACAGTAAAGGCGGCTTATGGTCCCAGAGGTCGGTGTAAAGCCTGGCGCCCCGGCCCATTTCCCTGCCGATTAAAACAAAGGCGCCTTCGTTATCCGTGTAGGGCAAATAGAGATAAAGTTTCAGAGTCCAAAAAAGCAAAAATCCGGTTAAAAAACTCAGCAAAACATTCTCGATCAAAACCGAATTTTTGGTTTTCATGAACCCTTCCGGTTTGAGCGTGGACTAGATATTAATCGTCAGAAAAGGAAGCAGGATTTTTGAGTCTGGTGACCACGCCGATTAAAGCTTTTAAGAACTGTTGAAGTTCCGGCTCGGTCGTGAAATGGCCCAGGCTGATGCGCAAGCCCTGCTTGCCCTCGACCGGACTGCGGCCCATGGCCATTAACACATGAGAAGGCGGCGCCGTGCCCGCCGCGCAGGCCGCGCCGGAAGAAACGGCAAAACCCAAACCGTCCAGACTTTGAACCAACCGGTCGCCCTCGATACCTGGAAAAGTAATGTTGATCAGACCAGGCACTCGTTTCTGGGAATCCTCCGGTCCGTTTAACTTTACATCCGGATAAACCGACTTGAGCTGTTTCCAAAAAGCATCCGTCAAATTCCGTAGACGGTCTCTTTCGGCGGAATGCTCAAAAATCCGCTTGGCCGCTTCGGCCATGCCCACGACGCCCGCCACGTTTTCAGTGCCTCCCCTTAAATCCCTTTCTTGACCGCCGCCATGAACGAGCGGGACCAAAGGAACACCCTGGCGCTGATAGAAAAACCCGGTCCCTTTGGGGCCGTAAATTTTGTGGGCCGACACAGATAAAAAATCCACTTGGTCTTTTTGAACATCAATGGGAATTTTGCCGTAGGCCTGCACCGCGTCCGTATGAAAAAGAATTCCCTGTTCCCGGACAATCCGCCCTATCTCGCCAAAGGGTTCAATCGTTCCCACTTCGTTATTTGCCGCCATGACCGAGACAAGAATCGTCTCGTCGGGCCGGATCGCCTTTTGAATATCTTTGGGATCAATCCAGCCTTCCGAATTGGGACGTATATGGGTAACGAGAACGCCTTGACGTCTGAGCCACTCCAGACAATCCACCACGCAGTGATGCTCAATAGTGGAGGTGATGATGTGTTTGATTTTTTGGGTCGAGGCCAGCACCACACCTTTGTGGACCGCGTTGACACTTTCGGTGCCGCCGCTGGTAAAGACAATTTCTTTAGGATTGGCGTGAAGGGTTGACGCGATGGTTTGCCGTGCCTGATCAATCGCGGCCCGACTTCGGCGGCCCGCCTCATGCACACTGGAGGGGTTTCCGTATTCGAGTTTGAAGTAAGGAAGCATCGCCTCAAATACTTTTTCGTCCAGAGGGGTGGTCGCGGCATTATCGAGATAAATCATTTAGTCTTCCATCTCAGGTTGATAGTCAACTTTTTCATTCTACATCCTTAAAAGGGGATATTTTTATTCTAATTAGAGTTCCTGTATCTTACTATCCTGCGTCTAAAAGCTTATGATGAGAGTGTCAGTAAGAATCGAATACAGGAGCGTCTCATGAAAAAGATTCTTGTTCTCGCTTTTTTTACCAGTTTATCCATATCCCCTTTATGGGCCGATGAGATTGTTGCTGATCAACCGGACCAATTAGGTCCCAATCAAAGGTGGATTGAACGGGTCGAGGGAACTTTCGGGATTCCCGCCAGCTCGGATACATCTTCCGCTTTAAACCTGGGTTTCGGCGGCGGCCTGGCTTTTGGATACCGGGTGGCTCCTCATTTCAGTATTTCCATCGCCAGCGGTTACTACCAATACGATACAAAAAACTCTTCGGCGGCGAACAACGGAAGTTTCTTTTCTTATGTCCCGTTAGAAACCGTCTTCTCCTACAATTTCGGCGACGGGTCTTTCCGTCCTTATGTGTCCTTTGGCATTGGCGCGGCTTTCAACACCTACACCCTATCGAGCGCTACCTTTAGCTACGAAACTTCCTTTTTTATGTCGCCCGCCATCGGTTTCCTTCAAGTCATTTCACCCAGAGCCGCCCTGTTTGTGGAGGGCCGGATGGACATGGACTATCGGGCCAACAACGCTTTAGGAATGGCCGACGGAACACCTTCAATCTTCATTCCCATTCAGGTGGGTTTAACCTTCTTTGTCATTTAATCAACCAACAAACCATAACCTTTAGAAAATTCTTAACTTTATTGTTCACTTAATCCATCGCTGATCGTTTCACTGCGGTGTAAAATGTTGTCTTGGAAATTCTGGCTGGGCTTATTTTCTAAATAAAAGTCTAAAAGAAGTTTCATGCAAAATAAAATCGTTTTTTTATTAACCTTGTTTTTCCTCTCAGGTTCTTCGTTTCTTTTCGCCTCCCCCTTATCCGATCGATACCGCTCTGTGGGCAATGAGCTTTACCAATCAAAAGATTTGAATAAGGCCCTTTTGTATTACAAAGCGGCGGTTCAAGCCGATCCACAGGATTGGATCGCTTATCAAACCCTGGGTAACTGCGAATACGGTCTGGGCCAAAGGGAAAACGCGGTGAATGACTTTCAAAAAAGTTTAAATCTGCACCCCAACAATCCGGGTTTGCAAAGCTTCATGACCCAACTGGCACAAACAGGCGTCACCCCGGTTCACGAGTCCGTTAGTTTGCCGGACCCGGGTAAATGGATATGGGATGTAGGTATCGCCCTGAATAGTTTTGGCTGGCAGGATTTAACCAACGCTTATGCCCCCGCCACCTTTAGCGCCCCAACCGGCTCTCCTTTAGGAATAGAATTTGATTTGGGCGTGGATTACACCCTTTCTCATAATTTCCAATTGGGATTTCAGCTTCAAGGAACCATTAAGGATGACGAAATTATCACTTTCGGCAATTCGGGCGTCACACAGACCTATACAGAGACCAGCCTGGGTGCGGCCTTATCCGCCCGGTATTTAATTTCTTTAGGCGCGGACCTGAACCTCGTTTTACACGGCGAAGGCGGCATTTATGATTTAGTCAGTTCCAACTTAAACGGGAATAACGGCACTCTGGTTCAAACCGGCAACCTGAGCGCCGACAATCCCGGCGGTTTATTGGAAATCGAAACCGAATGGCTGGAGAAAGGCGGCTGGTCGCTGGACATTGGAATAGGCTATCGGTTCCTGACTTTTACACCGGTTCAATACAAAAACACTACTTCCACCAACGGAACTTCCGCCACTCTGATTAACGGCAACAGCAACAATGTTTATTTAGATTTTTCAGGCCCCCGGGTCAACATGACCGTAAGGCTTTTCTAGTAAAAACGCGGAGTTATTTTACGGGTTTAATCTTCCGTTGGCGGCTTAGTGACAATGAAGACCAACGCTATTAAAAATACCGACAAAACCAGAATACCAAACACTCCCGCGTTGATAGGAATTTCGAATAGAGCGTCTTTGGTATTGCCCTGATAAATGACCTGTTCCGTAAATAGGAAGGCTGTGCAAATAAAAATCCCGGTTAAGCCCATGACCGAGCGGAGTTTGTCAAACGCCACCATCTTCCGTTCATCGGTGGCGAACCAGTATTTTTTCCAGGGAATGTTAATCATCGCGGTCGGCATCAAACTGATTCCCAAAAAAAAAGCGGCAAACACGCCGTTCATAAAAAAAATAAAACAAAGAAACGTGGTTATAAAAACATCTTTGTCTTGAAAGCCATTGGGGTTTCCATTGATGTCGAAATGAACCGCCAAACGATCTGGAAGATCGCTTTGGATAAACATTAAATAACCGACCATGACTAAAAAAACCAACCCCCAAACTATGACAATTTTTTTATTCATACGAATGCCTTCCCAAGCAGGACTCAAACCGAATAAAACCAGCTTATTTCACCGTATTTTCTTCGCTCCACTTTAACGCTTCTTCTAAAACCTCTTCGGGCAGACCCCATTCTTTATAACCCTGCTTTACCTGCATCTGATAACCCAGATTGGGTTTGCCGAAATCAGGATGGGCTTCAGCTAATTGGTAGCAATCCGCTTTCAACTTTTCACCGTCGTCTTTTTCCACTTCCACTTCGAGTTTTTGGTAAACGCCCTTTTCGCAGGCTTCGGCCCTATCCAGATATTGGATCATGATGTCATTGAGTTCGTAGAGAGTACCGGGAACCATTCCGCTCGAATCGGGAATTAGATTTACCACAGATCCTTTGCGATCGATCGAGTTGCCCATAAAAGCGAGGCGGTAACCTTTTAAGTAAGCGCGGGTCACCGGCTTGTTGCCCATCAACCGCCGTTCCATTTGGGACCGCAAAAGACTGGAGCCGTAGGCGAAGTAAAGGGCCATGTTATTGGCTTAACCCTTTGAGGTCCGAATTACTCGGGTTCGGTCCCAAAAGATTGGTTGTGGTTGAAACCTGGCTTTCAATCGTGACGTATACGGGAGCGCCTTCCTGGCTGAGGCGTAAAACCGCGTAACGGGTCTGAACCGTGTTGCCCACGGCCAGCAAAGCCTGGTCGCCGTCATTTTTTAGGACCATCGTTTTATCAAAGCTGGTGCCTTCCAGGGGCGACCAGGGCGGGTCTGGCTGGCTGATATCCGCCGCCAGACGGCCTTCCGCGTTTTCTTTGCGGCTCGCGGCCGTCACATAAACTTTCCAATACCAGCCGGAGGGAACCTTCATCGTAAAAAAGCGGGATTCATTGGCCGTCATGACCAGGTCATACCGTTTAAAAGGATCCAGCGACGCGGGATTGTTTTGCGTGCCTGTTAACCCGGAGCGAAGCTGCACATCGGTGGCGCCATCAATCCCCATGTCTCTGGCCATTTCAGCGCAGGAAACGGAAAAAAGAACGACCATCGACAAACACAAATAAACACCGATAAAAAAAAGAGGTTTTTTGTTTATTTTTATTTTCAAAGTTTTTCAATCTCCGCTTTGGGAAAGTAGTGTTTCAATATTTCATCATAGGATTTACCCGCATCAGCCAACCCATGGGCTCCCACCTGGCAAAGGCCCACCCCGTGCCCCCAGCCGCCCCCATAAATAATAAACTCCTCGGGCCACCCCTTTAGATTAAATTGCGGTTCAATCCAAATCAAGTTACTGCGGATACCCCCAAAAAAACTACGGATGGAGTCACCTTTAAATTCCTGGCTCCCCTTATCTCCCTCAACCGTCAGCCAGTCCGCCCAGCCCGCGCTGGACCGATGGGTGACCGCCAACCGCCGGATTCGGCCCACATTGGGCGCTTTTATCAAAATGGTCTTCACCGGCACTTCGGTGACCCAGCGAAAGTTGCGGTAGCCTCTCATGCCATAGGCCCGGCAGTAGGAAACCGGGTCTTCTTTAATCCACTCTTCTAGACGGTAAGGCGACAGAGGAAATTCGATGTCCTGGTTATATTTGGAATCGTAATCCGGTACTCCCACGATGGGTTCATCAATCCCCCAGGCTTCCTCATAATCCTGGGTGTGTCCTCCGCATTGGGCGGAGAAAACCGCCGGAATGACCCTGCCGCCGCTCTTTAATACCATTCCGGCGGTTTGGTTAACCGCCGAATCGGTCTTGGTGGTCTCGGCTCCAACCCCTCCATAAACCTGGGCCTGAACTCCGTCGGCCACATCAAAACCTTCACGACTATATCCGTTGAGCTTCGTTAAAACGTAAGACCTCGCCGCGATGGCCTGGGCTTTGAGCGCTTCCAACGGCCAGGAGGAAATCATTTCGGAGGG
>Ga0182016_10001573_pt1 | contig 27774 bp, 20 predicted proteins | sample 712S2MmetaG_FD_120491 | JGI IMG/M metagenome (GOLD analysis project Ga0182016, IMG submission 120491) | Permafrost microbial communities from Stordalen Mire, Sweden - 712S2M metaG | ecosystem: Environmental > Terrestrial > Soil > Wetlands > Permafrost | place: Sweden: Stordalen | collected...
AACAAATTCGCCATGAGCGTGCGCATGCCGGTGGGCGTGGTGGGGCTGATTACCCCCTGGAACTTCCCCATGGCCATTCCTTCCTGGAAGCTCTTCCCGGCGCTGGTGGCGGGTAACACCTGCGTCATCAAGCCGGCCACCGACACGCCGCTCTCCACCTACAACCTGGTACAGGCGCTGGTGGATGCCGGCTTGCCCCCGGGTGTAGTCAACATCGTCTCCGGCTCCGGCTCGGCCACCGGCGCGGCGCTGGTCGAGCACCCCGACGTGCGCGCCATCAGCTTTACCGGCTCCAGCGAGGTGGGCTCCCTGGTCGCCCAGCGGGCGGCCGCCACTTTCAAGCCGGTCTCCTTGGAAATGGGCGGCAAGAACGCGCAAATCGTCATGGACGACGCCAACCTGGAACTGGCTTTGGACGGAGCTTTATGGGGCGCCTTTGGCACCACCGGCCAGCGCTGCACCGCCACCAGCCGCATCCTGCTGCAGAAGGGAATTGCCGCAAAGTTTACCGCCGAGCTGGTTGCACGCGCCAAAAAGCTCGTCGTCGGCAATGGACTGGACGCTGCGGTCGAGGTAGGTCCGCAGGTCAATCCCAGCCAGATCGAAACTTCGGAAAAGTATGTCGAGATCGCTCTGGCGGAGGGGGCCAGGCTGCTTGCCGGCGGACATACACTCGACGGAGGCGCCTATGCCCACGGCAATTTCTTTGAGCCGACGGTGCTGGGCAATGTAACTCCCACCATGCGCATCGCCCGCGAAGAAGTCTTTGGTCCGGTGGTCAGCCTCATCGAGTTCGAGAGCTTCGAGGAAGCCATCCAGATCGCCAACTCCATTGACTACGGCCTCTCGACCGCGCTCTATACAAAGGATGTGAACCGCGCCTTTGCCGCCATCCGCGATCTGGAGTCGGGCATCACCTACATCAACGCGCCCACCATCGGCGCGGAGGTGCACCTGCCCTTCGGCGGCGTCAAGCGCACCGGCAACGGCCACCGCGAAGGCTTGGGAGCCATCGACTTCTTCACCACATGGAAAGCGGTCTATGTGGATTACTCTGACAAGCTGCAACGGGCGCAGATCGATAACGCGGAGTAAGTTCACCAATACCGGCAAGAACTTGTAAAGCCGACGGAAGAGATGCTTGAAGGAAACTCTGCATAAGTTCGCTTTGTAACAGGGCACGACTTCAGTCGTGCCGCAAAGGCAGCAAAATCAACGTGGGCTTTAGCCCCTGAGGGAACGCTGGACAGTAACACTGACTTGTTCAGATGTTCCTTAGAGTTAGGTCAAAGGAGATAAATGCAAATGAGTTACGTTCCGGATGAAAAGCGTTATGAAGGAGCAACCTTCAGGCGGTGCGGAAAATCGGGCCTCGTGCTGCCGCCGGTGTCGGTAGGTTTGTGGCAGAATTTTGGCGGAACCGACGTGTTCGAGACAGGCCGCGCGGTGATTCGGCGCGCCTTCGACCGCGGCGTGACGCACTTCGACCTGGCCAATAACTATGGACCGCCCTACGGTTCGGCCGAGGAGAACTTCGGCGAAATCCTGCGCAAGGATTTTCGTGGGCTCCGCAACGAGCTGGTGATTTCCACTAAGGCTGGATGGGATATGTGGCCCGGACCGTACGGCATCGGCGGCTCGCGCAAATACCTGCTGGCCTCGCTGGACGATAGCTTGCAGCGCATGGGCCTGGAGTACGTCGATATCTTCTACGCCCACCGGCCGTGGGATAATTGCCCGCTCGAAGAAACTATGGGTGCATTGGCCCAGGCCGTGCATCAGGGCAAGGCGCTCTATGTGGGCATTTCGTCCTACAGCCCGGAGCGGACCCGCGATGCGGCAGCGATTTTGAAGAGCATGGGCGTTCCGCTGCTGATTCATCAGCCGTCGTACTCGATGCTGAATCGCTGGGTAGAGAAAGGTTTGCTGGCCACTCTGGAAGAGTTGGGTGTGGGCTGCATCGCGTTCTCTCCGCTGGCGCAGGGCCTGCTGACCAACAAGTATCTGAACGGAGTTCCAAAAAACTCCAGGGCGACCGCGGAAAATTCATCGCTTCTGAAAGGTTTCCTGAACGAAGAGAACATCCAGCGGGTGCGCGCTCTCAACGAAATTGCCAGCGGACGCGGGCAGACGCTGGCGCAGATGGCCATTGCCTGGGTGCTGCGCGATAAGCGTGTTACCACGGCATTGGTTGGCGCGCGGAACGTGGAACAGCTCGATAACTCGCTTGACGCGCTGAAGAAACTCGAATTCACCACAAAGGAACTGGAGCAGATCGACCTCTATGCGCAGGATGGGGCGATCGATCTATGGAAAGGCGCGCGTGAGGTAATGGCGTAGAAAGCCAGGCTTGGGGGCGCGGTTGCCGGAAGATGGGCGCCGCGCTTCTGCGCTAATTGCTCTACGCCTTCACCCCGTCCAGCACATCCCTGAGCGCGAAGCTGGTTTCCAGCCGCGTCACTCCCGGTAGCCGCGACAGCTCGTTCTGGTGCAGGCGGCCGTAGTCGTCGATGCCGGCCACGCGCACCACCAGCATGTAGTCGTACTGGCCGGCCATCAGGTGGCAGCTGGTGATGCCCTTCGAGCGGCGCACCGCGGCTTCGAAGGCGGCCAGGACCGGGGCCGACTGGCGCTCCAGGGTCACGCGGATGTAGACCGTCATGTGCTTGCCGAGGAGGCGGTCGTCGATCTGGGCGCGATAGCCGCGGATGGCCCCCGACGCCTCCAGCGCCTGGATGCGCCGCGAAGCCGCCGAGGCCGACAGCCCCACCGCTTCGCCTACCTCATAATTGGTTGCGCGTCCGTGGAATTCCAGATGGCGCAGAATGGCCGCGTCCAGATCGTCCAGGCCGCGCCCTGCCGGCCCGGCCCCGTCTTCCGCTCCGCGGTACGGCTGTTGGCCGCCTGAATCTTGCGTGGATAGGTCTTCCTGGTCACGTTTTGTTCCCATATAGCAGTTCTACCACGAAGATTGCACACATTGAAATCCTTTTGCGCCGTAGCATTCTCCTAGCGGTTTTCCAAGCCGCGTACCGTCGTCTGGATTGTGCAAGTTGGCTTTTTCTCGAGGGGAAAGCCGATGGTTGGCAGGGATTTCGATGGACAGCGATTGGAAAGCCGCTCTGATAGCCGGAAGTGCAAGATCAGGCTGCGCCGGAGCAGCCCTCCCCCCTATTTGAGCCACCCGGCACGGCGGCTTCCGCCAGCCTCCCCCCACGCAGAGCATCCAATACCCACAGGAGATAAAAGCGATGATCATTGGTGTTCCCAAAGAGATCAAGGACAATGAAGCCCGCGTAGGGGTGACCCCGGCTGGCGTCAAGGCTCTCACTGAATCCGGCCACACCGTGCTGGTCGAAGCCCAGGCCGGCGTGCAATCCGGCTTTCCCGACGCGGAATACCAGCAGGCCGGCGCTGAGATTGTGAGCGAGGCCAGCCACGCCTGGGGCAGGGCGGATGTGGTGGTCAAGGTCAAGGAGCCGATCGAGCAGGAGTACGTCTTCTTCCGCGAGGGGTTGGTGCTGTTTACCTATCTGCACCTGGCGCCGGTGTTGGATTTGACCAACAAACTGCTCGAATCCAAGGTGATCGGCATTGCCTATGAGACGGTGCGCGACCGCCAGGGCACCTTGCCGCTCTTGACGCCCATGAGCGAAGTGGCCGGCCGCATGAGCGTGCAGGTGGGCGCAGCTTATCTTGAGAAGGAGCACGGCGGCCGCGGCATTCTGCTGGGCGGCGTTCCGGGGGTTCCGCCGGCGCACGTCACCATTGTGGGCGGCGGAGTGGTGGGCACCAATGCGGCCAAGGTCGCGCTGGGTTTCGGCGCCAAGGTCACCCTGGTGGATGTGAACCTCAACCGTCTGCGCGAACTCGACGACATCTTCGGCGGACGGCTCTCTACGCTGGCCTCCAACAGCTACAACCTGGCCCAGGCAACGCGCGAGGCGGATCTGGTGATCGGCGCTGTGCTCATTCCCGGAGCCACCGCACCCAAAATCGTCACCCGCGCCATGGTTTCGCAGATGAAGAAGGGCGCCGTGATTGTGGACGTGGCCATCGACCAGGGCGGCTGCGTGGAAACGGCCAAGCCAACTTCGCACTCCAACCCCAGCTACGTGGTCGACGGCGTGGTGCACTACTGCGTGACCAACATGCCGGGCGCGGTGCCGAACACCTCCACGCTGGCGCTGACCAACTCGACCTTCCCCTACCTTCTACGCATCGCCAACCTGGGCGCGCGGGAAGCTCTGCGCCAGGATCCGGGACTGGCCGAAGGCTTGAATACGTGGATGGGCAAGCTGACCTATCGCGGCGTGGCCGAGAGCCAGTTGCGGCCGTGGACGGCCGTGGCCAGCGTCATCGCGTAAGAACAGCCGTCAGTTGTTAGCCGTCAGCGATCAGCTGGTATTGATCGCACCCCAAAGAGAGTGGAACGACTTACCCCAGGTTTCGATACTGAGACCTGGGGCCTTTTTTTGCGTGGCGAAGGTGCTTTCTCAGAGACCAGAGCACCTCTCCAATGGGTATCGAGTCAATCCCGTTGCCAATACCCGCAAGAACGAGTAACGCAGGCCTCCTGGCCGGCTGTATCGTGGGCCTCCCGGCCCACGCTCACTCTCGACTAATGGGAGAAATGCTCTCGGAAGCTACTTCGGCGTCCATCGCTGTTCCACAATTGTCTTCATCCGGGACCACTTCCGCGGAGTGGCTTCTGCCTCAAGAAAAGGCCACCATGTAAAAAACGGGCGAGCGAAACATGCAGGTTGAAGCCGTTCGAAGCAGCATTGACCTAGAATGATTCTTCGCCTTGGAGGAGAGAATGGAACGCCGCCAATTTCTTGCTGCAACTCTTGCTGCTTCAGCCGCTGCCGTGGTTCCGGGAGCAGCCGCTCAGGCGACCGCCGCCCGCACGCGCGAGTTCTACCTGCTGCGCCGCTACAACCTGCAGAGCGGGCCCCAGACCCGGCTGACGGAAGGCTATTTCAGCGATGCGTTGATCCCGGCGCTCGGCCGCATGGGCATGGGACCCGTGGGCGCGTTCCGCCTGGATTTTGGCACCGAGACGCCGGCCTTCTACCTGCTCGTTCCGGGCTCGTCGGTCGAGGCTTTGGCGGAGCTTGATTTGCGCCTGGCCGGGGACGACGCCTTCCTGAAGACGGCCGAAAGCTTTTGGAATGCGACCGCGCTGGCGCCCGCGTTTCTGCGCGTGGAGTCGTCGCTGCTGGCGGCCTTCGAGGGCTGGCCCAAGGTGACGCCGCCGGCGACCAAAGGCAAGCGCATCTTTCAGCTGCGCACCTACGAAAGCCCAAGCAATGGCGACCACGTCCGCAAGGTGGAGATGTTCCACTCCGGCGAGTTCGAGATTTTCAAAAACGCCGGCTTCCACGCGGTCTTCTTCGGCGATACGCTCATTGGCCCGCGCATGCCCAACCTGACCTACATGATGAGCTATGCCGACTCGGCGGAGATGGACGCGAAGTGGGACGTCTTCCGCAACGATCCGGCTTGGAAGAAGCTCTCCACTAACCCGCGCTACAGCTCCGACCAGATTGTCACCAACATCACCAACCTGATTCTCAGTCCTTTGGGTTGCTCTCAAATCTGAGAGCAACTGAACTCCGCGCCCGGTTCGACCGAGGTGAGAAGGAAGAATTTCTGCCCCCGGGAAGCCTTGCGCGGAAAGCCTCTAAAACGAGTGGACGGTGATCCAGACGTGATGTTCAATGTTGAGATCCATTCAGCGTAACCGTAGTCATAATCTCGGTGTCGAATGCGTGACGCATAGGTCTCAAAAGGAGGAGAAGTGCGCCGGCCAAGTTCAAGCCTTTACACGTCAGCATTGGCCTTTTGTCTAGCGGTTTCTCTTTGCGCGCAGTCCGCCGTGCCGACCAAGCTTGCGGCTCAGTCCGTAGTAGCGCAGGCGCAACAAGACCCGATACTCATCCGCCGTCCACCCCCGAAGCCCGCGACTCCGCCGAGTGTGGTCACGCCGGGCGGGCGCATTCATCTGGATGTGGTGGTGACCGATTCCGCCGGCAAGCCGGTCCAAGGCCTCGAACCCGGGGATTTCAAGCTGTTGGACAACGATCAGCCGGGCAGGATTCTCTCCTTTCACTCCTTCGATGGCGTAAACGTCAAGCCCGACCCGGCCGTCGAGGTCATCCTGGTCTTCGATATTGCCAACCTTCCCTTTCAGCAGGTGGCTTTTGTGCGGACGGAGGTCGAAAGGTTTCTGCGCCAAAATGGCGGCCATCTCGCGCATCCGGTTTCGATCTATTTGCTTTCTGAAGCCGGTCTGCAGATTCAGCCCAGACCCTCGGTCGACGGGAACGCGCTCGTCACGGTGCTCAATCAAATCAAGGTCAGGCTCCAAACCACCTATGCCGTAGAGGGTGCGGACGCCGATCTCAGGCACTTCGAGTTATCGGTGCGGCAAATCGCCGCCATCGCCGAGAACAGGGCAAAAAACCCGGGCAGAAAGCTCCTGGTATGGCTTGGTCCCGGCTGGCCGATGGTGGAAGGCAATAACTATCAGTTCACCGCCAAGGATCAGAAGCGCTACTTCGATGCGATCGTTGAGCTATCGACCAAGCTGCGCGAGGCGCGCATGGCGGTTTACAGCGTGTCGCCGACCAGTCCGGCATTAGGCGCTGGGCCTGACCGGAGGTTCCTCTATAGGGTTTATCTGAAAGGAGTGAAATCTGCACAGCAGGCGGACTCGGGCGACCTGGCTCTGAAGGTGCTTGCAACCCAAAGCGGGGGACGCATCCTCGGACCGGATAACGACCTTGTCTCGCAAATCAATAACGTGGTTGCGGACGCCAATAATTTCTATACGATTTCATTCAATCCCCCTCCCGCGCAGCACATCGATGAGTATCACGACCTGAAGGTGCTTCTCGGCAAACCCGGGCTGTTGGCACGGACGAATTCCGGTTATTACAATGAACCGACGGGTAAGCATGAATAGGTTGTTTCGAGGTCGGTTGGACTATAGAGGTTGCGGGCTTTTAAGCTTTCCGATGCCGAGATCGGTGCTCTTCCAGGTGCCCGATTGCGAGGCGCGGGGAGCGCCCATCTTCAGTGGTTGTTCTCTCTTTCCCCGGCGCCTGGACCACCCGCAATGTTCCAGATGCTGCTATGCTGAAATTTCCTGCATGTCGGATGCGGATATGGAATCCATGATCCGCCCTCATGCGATGCAAGCCGACTGAGGATGTAGGAAGCAACTCACAAATCAGGTCTCTTGGTTCTGCTGGAGAGACTCGACTAACCTGACGTGTTTTGGACATTAGGATCATGGATCTTTCAATCATTAAATGCCACGGGTCTGGCAACGATTTCGTCCTCATTGACGAAATGAATGCTGAACTGTTTCTTGAACAACAAAGGCCGCAGTTGGCGCAGCTTCTGTGTGACAGGCGATCCATTCTTGGCGCGGACGGAGTTCTATTTGTCCAGAAGAGCTCAAGTGCAGACGTGAAGATGAGGATGTTCAATGCGGACGGCTCAGAAGCGCAAACTTGCGGGAATGGGTTGCGCTGTGTTGCTCGATTCGTCGCTGAGCGTTTGGGCAGAACCAGGGTGTCGATTGAAACCATGAAGGGGATCTCCGCAGCCGCTCAAGAGGTTGATACCGTGCCTGGTGTGAAAGCTTATTCCGTCGAACTGGGACCGATCTCAATCAAGACAAAAGATCTGCCCTTGATTGTGGATACCGAAGTGCTGGTTAACGCGAAACTGGCACCCCTGAGCGAAAAGTTTAACTTTACTGCGGTCAGCGCACCGAATCCGCATCTGGTCGCAATGGTCGAGAAAATTGACGTAGCCGAACTTGAGACTGTAGGTGAACGGGCCTCGCACTTACCCGGCATCCTGCCTGAGAAAGCCAATGTCAGCTTTTGCAGAGTTCTGGATGGAAACAGCCTGGCCGTCGCGACCTTTGAGCGTGGGAGTGGACTGACGCAATCGTGCGGCAGCGCCATGGGCGCGTCCGCCTTGGCGGCTTGTATTTCGGGAAAACTGCCGTTTGGGAGTTGGTTTTCGGTTTTCAATTTTGGCGGGTATATTGCGGCATGCGCAACCGAACAAGCGAATGAATCTTACAAGATTTCGATCAAGGGAAATGCGACGTTTGTGTTTGCTGCAACTTATTCCCTCGATCTGGACAAGATGACCTTGAGAAAAACCTTGGATGGCGTCACTTACGATGAAGAGATTACGGCTTACGAGAGGGTTCACGACAAGGGCCGGCAAGTCATGACTCAAGACGTCAAATAGCCTGAGCGCCAGGAGAGCGAAATGCATTATCGAAAACCCGAGTGGCTAGATAGTGCTGTCGGCATCTCAGGTCTTGTATTGTCAATCCTCGCGCTGCTGATCGGATCAAGTCTGTCGGCTCGAAGCGCTGCATTTGGGGCGCTCGCTTTCAGCGCTTTTATTATTGTTGTTTCAGTAGTATTCCGGCCCCGCCATTCATTCAAAAGAGTGCCCGCCAAGGATAGAGATGCGTTTCTTGAAAAAGCGGCGCGCACCGCGGAAGAAATCATCGTCATTAATCCCAGCGGGATAGATTTCAATTTTGTAGACTACGTTGGGCACGCTCTTGATGAAAGCGTACGGCTCTCTGTGATAGGGTGTGCGCCTGCCATCCAGGAACTTATCCTGCTTCTTCAGGATTCCTTGCAGGACCCATTCTTGAAAACTGTATATTTATCGGAATCCATCTCAGAAGATCCTGTGATTTGTATTGCATCAAAGAACCATCAAAGTTTGATTATTATGTGTTTTTCCGAACGCGAAACCCTGGCATTCCAGCTCAGGGATCCGTCCCTCGTTAGTATGGTCCTGGGTCTTATAAGACGAGAACATCTTCCGGATCGTGGTTACGCCCGCCTGGATCACGCATCGGACGGCCGTAAACTCCTGGATGCTTTCGATGCTGAGCAGAAAAGGTATTTGTGTAACTTCGAGACTCTTCGCCATGGTTACGTTGTATATTTCGGCACCGATGTTCAGCAATTACAGTGCAAGCTCGTCGAGAGTTGCCGATTCAAGAACATAGACACTCTCGACATTACCACCTCGCCATCCCTTCTTCTGCTCAGGAAAAGATACCTTGAAGCCAACACCGCTTATGTCAGGCAGGGAGGGGTTGTCCGGCGCGTTTTCATGATTGAGGAATCAAAGCAAAGCGATCCGCAATTTATGAGCGATCTATCGCGGCTTATTGTTCTTGAGCGCTCCATGGGAATTACGGTTGGGTTAGTTCTTATCAACGATCTCGAACCCAGCCTCCGAAGAGACTTTATTCTCTTTGACGACGCACTTGTTCTGGTTGAAGATCGTCAGGCGAATCTTGACTATACACTTGCCCAAAGCACTGCATATTTCGACAAGGTCTCACTCTCTCGTTTTCGGGAACACTTCAAATTCGTGTGGGATCGCCCTATCGGAGGCTTGACGCCGTCTGAAAGGCTCGACAGAATGTTTCCTCCGGCTTTTGGCAGTTCGTCCAAAAGTCTTCAAGAGAGGGCATTGCCGGGAGGCAAGGTCTAAAAGAGTAAGGTCATTGCGCAAGGAGCAAGAGGTTGCCTGCAAACCGGTGTTTTCGGGCAAAGCAACCCCAGGGCGCGGATTTCCCGTCAGGGAACAGGGATCGAGCCGCTTGTTTCTATTGTGCGTGGGCAGAGGTAATGATCTGCAACTTCCTTCGCGGAACGCGCACGTTCTGCCGTCCTGCTGGACTAACAATCGACCTACCGGGCTCTCTTGCGAAGGGGCCGATGAGGACGAGTTACTTTTTTCTTCGCCGCGCGCGCGGGGTGTGTCCTGGGCGGAAGAGGAGGCACATTCGCCAGGGCAGCCAGAAGATTGTTCGCTTCGTGGTAAAAGTCGATCTGCGACCCTCCCCTGCCGTCCGTAATCGCCAGAAAAACGCCCGTCTGACTCTGGGGACTGAGAGCGATATAGGTCTCAAATCCCGCGCCTCCCCCGGTCTTCTCCATCACTGCGGACGGCCCAGCCGGATCGCCAACCTGAACCCATCCCAACCCGATTCCAGTCGGGTCTCCCGCGTGGCTCAACCCCTCCATTGTCTTCAGTTGCGCAGGCTTCAGATAGACGCCCACCGCCGGAGCAGGCGAAACACCGGATCCGGAAATACGCAGCAGATGCTGAAGCATGCGAGCCATGTCCGTGGAAGTGGAATACATTCCTCCGCTGGGTCCCGAGGCCTGCGTATCCGTGCAGGGGCCTTCCTCTCCGGTTCCATGCAGCAGCCGGGCACATTGTTCCTGGCTGGGCACGAGCGTCGTATCCCACATCCCCAGCGGCCTCAGAAGGTTATCGTTCACAAGCTGGGCGTAGGATTCATGCGTCGCCGCCGCCAGCGCATCGCCAAGAAAATCAAAGCCCACATTGGAATAGAGGGCTGCCGTGCCGGGGCGGAAGATGAGTTTCTGGCTGGGTAGCCACGCCCAGCGAAATGCCCGATCCGGAAACGTGAAGTGCGCCGTCTTGCGGGGATAGGAACTGACCTCGCGCGGCAATCCGCTGGTGTGAGTAGCCAGTTCCTGCAAGGTGATGGGGGTTCCGTCAGCCCCTTGGGGCACTATTCGATGCAGCGGCGCATATCGCTGTAAGGGATCGTCGAGCCTGACCTTTCCCTCGTTCGCCAGTTCCAGAAGCAATTCGCCGGTAAAGACTTTCGAGATGGAGCAAAGCCGAATCAGGGAGTTTTGAGCTGGCCGGACGCCGCTCCCCGGATATGTCTCTCCATACCCCCTGAGCATCACTTCGTTGTTGCGAACCACCACCAGCACCATTCCGGTGGCGCCGGATTGCTGAAAAATGACGGAGCCCCGAAGATCGGCATCGGCGAGCGAGAGAGGTTGCTGCGCGTACCCCAATGCAGACAAAGCAACCAGCAGCAGACCGGGAAGAACGACTCGTGCGGCAGGCAAAAGAAGCAGGGAACGGAAGTATGGAATCACTGGAATGAGTGCCTTCATTTTGCGGAACGGATATTGAGCCAGTATACCGAGCCCGCCTGAAGGACCTGCGGTGCGGCCAACTGCCTTCGGCCGGTCCGCGCCAGAAAGAAGGCGCGGAAATGGATTTGGGGGACAATTGGACCGGGCTGGATAAGGGTGGGGCACAGAGCTTTCGTCCCTCCCAGTAACAGACTGTTCCTTTTCCCTATTCCCCGTTCCCTGACGGCTAACCACTGACCACTGATAGCTGACAGCTGATGGCTGACGGCTGACCACTGACAGCTGACGCTATAATCTGCCCATGTTCTTTCGCGGCGAACCTCGACGGCGGACTGTGGCCCTGCTTGCGGGCGGGTTGGTGCTGTTTCTGGGTCTGCTGGGCGGGCTGCAGGCGTTCAATACTTCGAACGTGGGGTTCCTGAATCCCGAGACCTCGGGCGAAACGCTCGCTATTACCGCCCTCACCGTGCTGGTCTTTCTGCTGGTGATGGTCCTCTCCATGCTGCTGCTCAGGAACATCCTCAAGCTCTATGCCGGCCAAAGCAGCAGCGAGCTGGGGTCCCGGCTGCGCACCCGCATGGTGCTGGGCGCGGTGCTGATCGCCCTGACCCCCGCGATCTTCATGTTTCTCTTCAGCTTCTTCTTGATGAACCGCACCATCGACCGCTGGTTTTCGCCCAACACCTCGGAACTGCGCGAGGACTCCACGCGGGTGGTCCTGGAACTGGCGCAATACGTTACCAGCAATGCGCGCGGCGAGGCGGAGTCGATCGCGGCCACAGGTGCTATGGAGCGAAGTCTGCCGGAACTCCAGAACGTGCTGGAGTCGCACCGGATCACGCTGGACGGCGGATTTGTGGTGGTTTACGGCAAGGACAGGCAGGTGCTGACAAGCTTTCAGGCGCCGCCCGAGTCCACCGCAGCCAGCCTGATTCCCTGGCTGCCGGAAAAAACCAGCGAGGGTGAGCGGGGGGCGGCGATTCCTTTGAAAGGGCCGCTCTCGGTCAGCCTTCTCAGCTCGGCGCAGCGCAGCGATGAGCCAGTGGTGAAAGTGGCGGGCCAGGAGTACGCGCTGGGGCTCTCCATCACCGGCTCCGGCAAAGCGGTGGTGGCGGCGCTCCCCATGCCGCAGGGGCTAAGCCAGACCACCACCCGCATCCGCTCCGGCGCGGCCGAGTATTGGCAGCTTTTCCGATCCCGCAACCGCATCCGCACCATCTTCTTTCTGCTGCTGTTGCTGATTACGCTGTTTGTCTTCTTTTCCAGCGTCTGGCTGGCCCTCTTTCTTTCCAAGCAGATCACGCGGCCGGTGGAAGCGCTGGCCGACGCCATGGATGCGATCGCCGCCGGCAAGTACGACCACCGCGTGGAGTTGGTGAGCACCGGGGAGATGGCCGACCTGGTGCGCTCCTTCAACCACATGGCGGCCGATCTTGAGGCTAGCCGGCAGCTGGCGGAGAGTTCCTCAGCGCAACTCACGGCCGCGAACCTGGCCATTGAGGAGCGGCGCCGCGAATTGGAGACGATTGTGGAGACCATCCCCTCGGGCCTGGTGACGCTGGACGGGAACGGGGTGATTCTCCAGTCAAATCGTGCCTTTGCCGAGCTGCTGGGCCGCCACGGAGATGCGGGGCTGGGCGGGGAAAAGATCGCATCGCTGTTTCCCGCCGACTGCGCGGAAGATCTATCGGGCGTTATGCGGCGCGGCCAGCGCATGGGAGCGGCATCTACTGAGGTTGAATTCCGCGCCGGCGACCGCACCGTGCATCTGACCGTCACCAGCGCCCGGTTGGAACTGGCCCATGGACGTCCGGGAACGGTGCTGGTGGTCGAAGACATGACCGAGTTGCTGCGCGCGCAACGGCAGTTGGCCTGGAAAGAGGTGGCGCAGCGCGTGGCTCACGAAATCAAGAATCCGCTCACGCCCATCGCCCTTTCCGCCGAGCGCATCGCCCGGCATCTGGACCGTTTGCAGCCGGATTCGACGGCCGTCATTCGCAAATGCAGCGAGGTGATTCTTGGTTGCGTCGGCACCCTGCGCACCCTGGTGGACCAGTTCTCGGCGCTGGCGCAGTTTCCCGCTCCACAGCCGCGCGACTGCGACATGAACAAGGTGGCCGAGGAAGCGCTGGCCTTGTTTGCCGGCCGACTGGAGGGCATTACCGTCAAGCGCGACCTGGAGCCGGGATTGCCCATGGTGCTGGCCGACCCTGAGGCCATCCGGCGCGCGCTGGCCAACCTGATCGACAACGCCGCCGAGGCCATGCAGGGCAGCCTGCTCAAGGAACTCGGCGTGGAGACTTGCCTCAGCGAGGATGGCGCCGCGGTCGAGGTCGAGGTCTCCGACACCGGCCACGGGCTGACGGATGAAATCCGCGAGCGGCTCTTCCTGCCCTTCTACTCCACCAAGCACCGCGGTACCGGCCTCGGCCTGTCCATCGCGGCCAAGATCGTGCAGGAGCACGGCGGCAGCCTGCGCGCCGAGAGCAATAGCCCCAAGGGCGCACGCTTCCTGCTGCGCCTGCCGTTGCGGCAGGCCGTCGCGCAACCGGCCGACACAGTTGCGGTGACAGGGGACGAAGCAGCGAAGGGAGCGCACGCATGAGCCATATTCTGGTCGTGGACGACGAAGCCGAGATCCGCACCGCTCTCGAAGACATCCTGCGCGAAGAGGGCTACCTCGTGGCCAGCGCGGCTACCGCAGGCGAGGCCCTGATGCTGATCCAGGACACCCCCTACGACGTGGTCCTGCTCGACATCTGGCTTCCCGATCGCGACGGCCTCGACGTGCTGGCCGACATTCACGGCCTCGCGGTGGAGATGCGGCCGGAGGTAGTCATCATCAGCGGCCACGGCACCATTGAAACCGCCGTCAAAGCCACCAAGCTGGGCGCCTACGACTTTCTTGAAAAGCCGCTCTCGCTGGAAAAAACGCTCATCGTGCTCAAGAACGCGGTGGAAGCCCGCCGCCTGCGCACGGAAAATCTAGAGTTCAAGCGCCAGTTCAGCGTGGGCTCGGTGCTTACCGGCGATAGCGTTCCGGTCAAGGCCCTCCGCCAGCAGATTCGCCTCATGGCGCCCACCAACGGCCGCGTGCTCATCTACGGCGAGTCGGGCACCGGCAAGGAGCTGATCGCGCGCTCGATTCATGCCGAAAGCCTGCGCCGCGACCGGGTTTTTGTGGAGTTGAACTGCGCCGCCATTCCCGAGGCGCACATCGAGGCCGAGCTCTTCGGCTACCGGCACGGCGCCCAGCCCGGCGGCCCTCCGGAACAGCGCGGCACCCTGGAAAGAGCCGACGGCGGAACGCTGTTTCTGGACGAAGTGGGAGACATGAGCCTGAAAACCCAGGCCAAGGTGCTCTCGGCGCTCGACGACCAGCTCTTCACCCCCGTGGGCGGCACGCAGCTCCTGCGCGTTGACGTGCGCCTGATCGCTTCCACCAACAAGGATCTGGAAGAAGAGATCGCCAAGGGCAATTTCCGCGAAGACCTCTTCTACCGCCTCAACGTGGTTCCGTTCTTCGTGCCGCCGTTGCGTGAGCGCAAGCAGGACATTCCGCCCCTGGCGCGCGAGTTTCTGGCCGAGTTCGGCCGCCAGTACGGCCGTCCCCGCATGGAAATCGGCGAGGAAGCTCTGGAGGTGCTCTCCCAATATCAGTGGCCGGGCAACGTGCGCGAGCTGAAGAACGTCATCGAGCGGGTGCTGATCCTGAACCCCCGCACCCTGCGCATCGAGCGCAAGCACCTGCCCCCGTTGACCCACAAGGCCGCCGCCCGCTCCACGGAAGAGTTCTCGTCGCTGCAACAGGCGCGCGACGCCTACGAGCGCGAGTACATCTTGAAAAAGGTGGAAGAAGCCCGCAACAACATCAGCCGCGCCGCCGAGCTGTTGGGCCTGGAGCGCAGCCACCTCTACCGCAAGATGAAAGCGCTGGGCATCAGCGTGCGGGAGTAGCTGCGCCTGTCCGGAAGTGAACACGCATTTGCGCCAGCGGACAGCGGAATCGCCGAGCCCAAAAGCCCCGCTCGCCGCTATCTCCATCCGTGCTAGCTACTTGAGACGTTCCTGACCGGCCTCAGCTCTGGCAAGCGGATTGCTCGGTTAGGTCCCAGGAAGATCTGTGCGGAGGCTTGGAGTGGCTTATTTTGAGCGCATGCGCGATGTGATTTCCTCCCCCTTCAGCGCCGGCGTCATCCAGCAGCGAACCGCGGCCGGATGGCAAATGGTTTCAATCGAATGGCGGCGGGAGCTGCCGGAGTCGGAAGCCCCGGTCGAAGGCGCTTTCGACGAAGACATCCCCTACGGCCTGCGCATCTCCGAGGACTGCAAGCGGCTCGAGGTTGAGCCCACCGAACATCAGACGCTGATGCTGATGATGGAGTTGCTGGTGCAGGACTTCGGCTATTCCAGCATTGTCAGCGACCTGAATGAAAAGGGTTTCCGCATGAGGGACGGCCGGCCCTGGAAACGGGTTGCGGTCTTCAACATGATTCCGCGCCTCATCGAGGTGGGGCCGCGCTTCTTCTCCTCGGAAGAGTGGGAGAAGCGGCGGCAGAGATTCTCCAAAGCCAAGGCGCCCGACGCAGACTAGCGGGAAAGCCGCCGTGCCTAGATGCTACCGGTGACCTTGACCAGAATTTCGATGGTTCGTTTTCTCAACCCTGCGATGCGGGCAGCCCGGCGCGCCTGTTCATCGAATTGATCGCGGGGCATGTCGATGGCCAGCCGCCACTCCGTAGCCAATTCCCGCGCTTCCAACCGCAGCGTTTCATCGGCCCCCTCGAGCGTTCCCTCCGCAATCAAACGGCACTCGTGCGCCAACTGAACGGGCTTGAGCGCCCAAAAATCGATATCGGAACTCTCATGTGCCATGAAGAAAACTCCTTGCCACCTGTAAAAACGCCCGAAAGTTGGCGAGGCGAGAATGACCCCCTGCCGCGACGCGTAGATCATAGCGCCGCCAACTCGCGCCGTCGAGTTCTCTCGCCATCCCTTACAGATTGCACAGTTCGATCCAATGCTGGGCGCGCTACTTGAAAATCGGCCCCAGCGACCCGGGATTATCTCCCAGTGTCGGGTCTACTCGAAAGTCCCACACCGACTGGTTGATGTCCGAAGCGGAAAGAATCTCCACCAGCGCGTATTCGCCGATGGCCAGCGGCTGCTCCGGGGTGAGCTTGAGCCAGTGCTTGCCGGTCAGCACTTCAACCTTGGCGGGAATCACGTTCTCGTCCTGTGTGACCGTCCCGGTGGGGCTCACGTGAACCGCGCCCACGATTCGCACTGCCTTGCGCTCGTCCACGCGCACAATGGCGAAGCCGGAAGTAGGCGAGTGCGCGCCATGCTTGCGGTTGACCGCTTCCTTCGCCCCGCCGGTCTGCACCGTCAAGGCGTGAGAGAGAACCTTTTCGGCGTTATCCTGGGCATTCAACGAGAGGTAGATGGCCGGATCGTTCACGTGCAGATGAGCCTTGGCGTGCGCGCCCTCGAGTTCCAGGCTGGCCTTGGCCCCGGCCAGCGGGTTGAGCGTCCCTATCCCATGACGATTTTTAGCGTTGATGGTCAGATCCACCGGCGCAAGCTCAACCAGCTCCGGCGTGCCCTCGAAGGTGTCCAGCACAAAGACGGCGTCCTCGTCGGGCAATTCCAGACCCTTGGCCACTTCGGGCTGGCGTGCCTTCTGCTCGTTGCGTTCGGCGGCCGCCTCCTTGTCGATGTCCTCGGCTTCCTTCATGGCCGGAGAAGCCTCTTCCTCGGTCTGGTTGGCATGGTCCCGTTCCCACTTGCGGGTAGCCTCCCAATCCACCAGGTCCGCCGGCAGTTCCTCCCAGTCGCCGCCGCGCTCCACAGAGATGTAGCGCACCCGGTCGCCCACAATCTCGTACTTGCGCACGATCTGGTAGGTGCCGTCTTTCAGGATGAGGCGATGGTTGGTGGCCAGGCCGGGCAGGTCCGGCTTCAGCGGCAGGGGCTTCGGGGCTTGCTCCTGGGCCAGCGCCAGCGCCGGTCCCCCCAGCAGAATAGCCAGGGCAGACCACGCAACCACGAGCCGCAAGCGACGGGAATAGGGCATAGCTACACAGTTTAGACGAGCCGGCGTGGACAGGGTTGGCAACTGGGCAAAAGCCCAAAACCTGCCCGCAATGTAACCCCGGTTCGTCCCTTCGCATCCAATTCTGTGTATCCTTGATACAAGGCTTCATACAAGGGATGGGATTTTGACAGGATTTCCGGCACTTTCCGGCAGGCAACGTGCACCCGAGCAGCACGCTTTCGGGGTCGCTGCCCTGCTGTGCCTGGTCCTGCTGGCGCTGTTGACCGTGGCCCAGGTGGCCCACAACCATTCTCTCCAGAGCGATGCGGACCACTGCCCTCTGTGCGTCGTTATGCACTCGGCAGCGCCCGTTGCCGTCGCCGCGGCCGTGGTTGTGCTGGTCAGAATCGCCGGTTCCACACCCATCTTTGCGCCATGCGCCGTCCTGCGCCACCGCCATCCCAAGCTGTACACCCGTCCCCCTCCGGCCAGTTGCTAGGTCGTTCTTCCGGATTTCCGTTGCGGTTCGGCCCCCGTAGCTTCCTGCCTTCCATGGCGGCGGCTTCGGCAGCAACTCTATAAGCCGACTCCGAAAATTGCTGGATGGGCGTCTTCCCCAGAGGAGTTCGCGGGCTACCCCGCGGTCCAGGTTCACTGTATTCAGCCATCGTCAGGAGTCATCCATGCCGTTCAAATTCGGCGCAATCCTTTGCATCCTTCCCCTCGCCGTCCTGCTTCTTGCGGCATCCAATCCTCCGCCCCAAAACGGCAATGCCGGCGAGGTTCGCGGTACAGTCACTGACCCCACCGGCGCGGTGATTGCCGGCGCTACGGTCAACCTGAACAATCCGGTCAGCGGCCTCAGCCGCATCACTACCACGGATGGCGCAGGCCAGTTTGTCTTCTCCAATATTCCCTTCAATCCCTACCGGATCGCCGTCACCGCACCCGGGTTTGCTTCGCTCAGCCAGTCCGTCGAGATTCGCTCCGTGGTGGGAACCAACCTCAAGCTGGTTCTCCAAATCGCCACCTCCGACACCACCGTGACGGTCGAAGCGGGCGGCGACTTGGTCGAGAACGACTCCACCTTTCACACCGACGTCGACCGCGCGCAGATGGATAAGCTGCCGATGGAGAGCGCCTCTTCCACCCTCAGTTCCCTGGTCACTCTCTCCACTCCCGGCATCTCCGCCGATTCCGATGGCCAGATGCACGGCCTCGGCGACCACGCGGAAAACTCCTTTTCCGTGGACGGACAATCGATTACCGACCAGCAGAGCAAGGTTTTCTCCAACCAGATTCCCTCCAATTCGGTTCAATCCATTGAGGTCATCAGCGGCGCTCCGCCAGCCGAGTACGGCGGCAAAACCAGCCTCGTGATCGTTGCCACCACCCGTTCCGGCCAGGGCGTCGCGCGCCCCACCGGCAGCGTCACCACCTCTTATGGCGCCTTCGGATCGGCAACTGCTGGATTCGATCTGGCCTATGGCGGCAAAAGGTGGGGGAACTTTGGCGAGGCCGACGGGCTCAACTCCGGCCGCTTCCTCGACCCTCCGGAGTTCGCCGTCTTCCACGACAAGGGCAACGAACAGAACGTCTTCGACCGCGTGGACTATGCCTTCACCCCAGTCGATTCCATGCACCTTGACCTGAACTACAGCCGTTCCTGGTTTCAGACGCCCAACTCCTATGACAGCCTGAACGTGCTGAATGTGGCAAGCGGCGGCGCCAGCGCGACCCCGATCTTCGCCAATGTCGGCAACGCCGATCAGCACTCCAAGATCGGCACCATCAACATCTCGCCGACGTACACGCGGATCATCGGCAATAACTCGGTCTTTAACCTGGGCGCCTTTGTCCGCAGGGATGACTATAACTACTATCCCAGCCGCAACCCCCTGGCCGATCTCGGCCCCGCCAACCTGCAGACCTCATCCATCGTGCAGAATCGCACCCTGACCAACGCCGCAATCCATGCGGACTATTCCTACGCCAAGGGGATCCACAACCTCAAGGCCGGCGTGCAGTACGGGCAGACCTTCCTGAATGAGAACGACAGCCTGGGCGTGGTGGACCCGACGTATAACTCGCCCTGCGTCGACGCCAGCGGAAACTCCCTGCCCGGTTACTCCGACCCGTCGGAATGCCCCACCGGCGCCAATCCGAACTATCTCGCGGTTCTCGCTCCCTATGACCTGACGCGCGATGGCGTTTTCTATAAGTACTCCGGTCACGGCGACATCAAGGAAATGGCTCTCTACATCGAGGACCAGATCAAGGCCGGCAACTGGCTCTTCAACCTGGGCCTGCGCGGCGACCTTTACAACGGCCTCACCGCGGCCAGCCAGGCCGAGCCGCGCATGGGCATTGCCTACAATATCAAGCCCTCCGCGACCGTGCTGCGCGTCTCCTACGCGCGCACTCTGGAGACGCCGTTCAACGAGAATCTCGTGCTGTCCAGCAGCGGCTGCTCGAACCCCGTGCTGGCGCCGCTGCTCAATTGCACCGCGGGCGTTTCCGGAACCCTCAACCCCGGCTACCGCAACGAGTTCCACGCCGGCCTGCAACAGGCCTTCAGCAGGCACCTGGTTTTCAGCGGCGAATACATCTGGAAGTACACGCACAACGCCTTCGACTTCAGCGTGCTGGGTAACACGCCGATTACTTTCCCCATCGACTGGCATAACTCGAAGATACCCGGCTACGCGCTGCATCTGGAGGTTCCCGAGTTCCATCACATCACCGCGTATGCCGTCATGTCTTCGGTGGCCGCCCGCATCTATCCGCCGCAGGTGGCCGGAGCCGGAGCTACTGTGGGCCAGACCGGCCTGCCCTTCCGCATCGACCACGACGAGAAGTTCAACCAGACCACGCACCTGCAATACACTTTCTCCCGCGGCAAGGTGCTGAACGGCTTGTGGGGCGGCTTCAACTGGCGCTATGACTCGGGCCAGGTGGCCGGCGCCGCGCCCTGCTACAACCTGCTCTCGAACGACCCCAACAGCGCCTGCGCCGCCCTCTCCACTACGCTCGACGGACAGCCCGCGGTGAGCTTGCGTGGACTTACTGCCGACGAAGAGTTTCAGGCTGGACTTAGCTGCAACGGACTCAAGGCGACCCCCGGCAATCCTTTGCCGGCGGCCTGCCTGGCGTCGCAATTCACCTCATCGCTCCTGAAGATTCCTGCTCCCGGCACCGGCGACAACGACCACAACCCGCCGCGCATTGCCCCCCGCGACCTCTTCGACGCCACCGTGGGCAAGGAAAATCTCTTCCACGCCGACCGCTACAAGGTGAACCTGGACATGACGGCCATCAACGTAACCAACAAGTACGCCCTGTATAACTTCCTATCGACTTTCAGCGGCACGCACTATGTTACTCCGCGGGCGCTGACGGCGAAGATCACGTTTAACTTCTAAGGCAGGAATCCCGCAGGCAAGCGGCACATTGGAGTAACTCCAGCCGTGCCGCTTGCCCGCGGCGGCCAAAGCTGGCGGGGTCGAATTCAAGGCCGGCTGGCCCATTCCAATGATGGCGAGTTGACGCCATAGCCGATTCTTGGTCAAATCTCGAAAAGGAGCTGGAATATCCTATGAACGAATTTGCTTTTCATCATGTTGGAATTGCAGTGCGAGATTTACAGACGGCAATTCCGAACTACAAGAGTCTATTCGGTTATAACTTGATATCGGGCCCCTTCGACGATCCTATCCAGAAAGTATCTGTCTGCTTCCTGAGTCGCGGAGACGGAGACCCGGCTCTGGAGTTGGTAGCTCCCCTCGGGCCGAACTCTCCCATCGATCGCATCCTCAAGAAAGGGGGAGGGACTTACCATATTTGCTACCATGTTCCAGATATAGAAGCCGCGATTGCCCACCTTACAGAACAGGGGTCTTTCCTGGTGAGCGGCCCCGTGCCGGCTGTGGCCTTTGAGATGCGACAGATCGCGTGGCTCATGACGGACGTGAATCTGCTCGTCGAACTGGTGCAAGACTAGAGCGATTTCATCTGGAGTATCTTTTCCGACGCTATGCAAGGTGGCTTCTTCTCCCCGGGAAGAGCCACCTTGCGCGATAATAGCAATGCTCCGCGAGCCAGGTGCAAACTTCAAAACGCCTTGTAAACAATATCCGGGGCCGGTTGGCTGAGCAGTACGACGACAACGAAGGCCACCAGACCCAGCGCGGATGCATAGACCATGCGCGCATAGCGGCTGGTAAGTACAGGCTCCCCATAAGCCTTGACCGACAATAGTGCCGCCCGCAGCCACTCCCAGAGTGCCAGCACGGCTGCCTGGCATAACCAGGCCGCCATCCAGACGCCAAGCCATTGGACGACACTCATTGCAGTGAAAACCTTGTCGATCTGTTGCCAGCTGGCCCAGAACCAAAAGAGCGTGAAGGCAAACCAGATGAAGTTGAGTCCTCGGCCAAGCGCGGCATAGGCATAGTTCTTCGCCAGAGACTTATAACTCTTGCGTCCTATGGCGCGCGTCAACCCCAGCTGCCATAGCTTGTTGATCGACATTCCTCCGCCGGTCAGTACGCCAAAGAACACAAATTCCGAGGTGCGTCCGTGCCAAACGCCGATTAGGAAGAAGGTCACAAAGAAACAGAAAACGCCCAGCAACGGCTGCATCGCCAACGACGAGACACGCCGCATCAGCGCCATCAGAAGTGGGTTATAGACATAAGTTTTAAGCCAGTTGGAGAGTGTCATGTGCCACTGATTCCAGAAATCCAGCGCGGAACACGCCGAGAAAGGCCGGTCGAAGTTCTCCGGCAGGCGCACGCGCATCAGGCGCGCCAGTGCAATCACAATGTCGATGTAGCCTGAGAAATTGCAATAGAGGAAAAACGGGAAGACGGCAGCCAGCCGGAAAGCGGCATAGAGCTTGAGCGATGGGGGCAGCGGCTGCGCCATCTGTGCCAAGGCGTCAACCCGCACCATGTTGAGCAGCATGGCCAGCACGTTGACCTTGAAGAAGCCGCGCACGATGCGCTCCAATTGCAGGCCCGCCACGCGCGGCCCCAGCGGAATCGGTTCGGCGGCGAACTGGTCGCGGGCGAACTCGTCATAGCGCTGGATGGGGCCGGAAACCAGCGTGGTGAAGTTCAGCGTATAGAGCAGGTAGGCGCCCATGCCGACGTGCTGCTTTTCGCGGCTGTCTCCGGCTTCAATCAACAAGTGGAGAACGCGGAAGAAGATGTAGGAGAGTCCCACTGTGAAGTAGAACGAATGGAGGAAAAAACCTTCCGGAAGAAAAGTGTACTTCTTGAGCCAGATGTAGGCGAAGATGACGGCCAGGATGCTCCAGACCGCTGACTTGGACCATCCGTGCTCGATCAGAACCAGTCCGGCATAGCCCAGCAGAAGAAAGCCGAACAAGGGGAGAAAAGCGATCGGGTTATGCGCGAGAAACCCGAGAAAGGCAAGGCTGGCCAGAAGAAGCACGGCAGAGCGCCAGACCCGCGAGCGGCTGAAGTTCGAGACCAGCGCTACGGCCAGGCCGAAGAACACAAACTCAAAGGAAGCTGTATCCATCGTTATCTTTGTTTCTCCAGTTTTGCTTGCGGCTGGGAGGCTGCTTTGAGCGCGGGCACGGTTCCTTCACTTAGCGCCCGAGCCAGAAGTCCCGATATCATCGCGTGCCCGACGGAAGTGGGATGGTCCTCGACCGGGAAGGTATATTGTTCGACATTGGGGATGCTGCGGAAGCCCGGCAAAATGTCGATATAGATTCCGCCATGACTGGTGATGATGGCGCGAAGCTCATTGTCCAGTTTGTAGGGATCGTAGCCTCGCGGCCACTCGCCCATGGAGATCATCGCAGCCTGGGCGTGATCCGGCACCAGGACGGCTACGAAGGGTACTCCCGCAGTCATGGCTCGAGCTTCCATGTCGGCGGCGTCGCTGTTGAACTGCTGCAGGTGATTCTTCCATTCGGCGCTCTGTTCCACCTTCAGGTATCCCGCATTGGCGTCGCCCGAAGCCAGGAACGACTTCACGTACTGGCTCTGACTTTTATAAAGAAAGTGGCGCAGCATTAAAGCGGTCCCGGTGCGGCCGAAGGCCTCTGCTACCGCATCCATGATTGAACCCTGAGCTAGACTTCTTTGCAGCCGCTTCCAAGCCTTCTCCGGCAGACTGAGGTTAGGCCATGGATCGAGGTCGGCAGTGGGCAACACAAGCGACGACCGCTGGATGTCGGTTGGAGTCAACACCCAGAGAATTAAATCTGGATCTTCCTTGAGAACGTCGTTGAAGCGCAAATCCGTACTGTGCGAGAAGCCCCAACCAGAGCCTTCGTTGTAAAGTTCGATCTTATGACCGGTCTCTCGGGAGAGTTGCAAGGGAAGGAGTGCCGCGAAGGACTTCTCTCTTGGTACGTAGTATCCCATCACCACCGATGAACCGATCATGACGATCCGATAAGTTCCCGGCGGTTTTGGCCCGCACTCCATGCCGGCGCGATGTCCGCAGCGATTGATCCTATATTCCACCCAGGAGCTTTCTGCACCTTTTCCCCAGACTGAGCAATTCGGAATACCCCGTGCGCCCGTCGATGGATCGTTGGTCACCATGCAGCTTCCCACACTCTTTTTCGACCCGGAGAAGACCCGGCGCGCAATCAACTCACTGCAGGCTGCGATCAGACAAATCGTCAGCAGGCCGAGCGCTGGCAACAGAATCCAGTCCCGCCGTGGAAGCTTGGCTTCTTTTTGGTCTCCAAAGGCGTCATCCAGTTCGGTCATGCGAGCGACTCCTCCCGGCTGGCCGCAAAGCCCTGCCACTCAACCTTCATCGGCGCGCTCTCCGGCTCCGCTCCGTCCACCAGCAGTTCCCAGCGCGTCAGCCCCGACTCCTCCTCGCTTACCTTGGTAAAGCCGAGCTTGGCATAATGGTCAACGACCAGCTTGTTGCGGTCGGTCGGCCGGTAAGTGCCCACCATTTTCTCGATTCCTGCTTCGCGCGCGTGGCGGAGTACTTCGCGCAACACCATGTTCTCCACCTTGCGGCCCAGCACCCGGCAACTCATCAGCCAGGTGTCGATCTCCCACACCCTGGCTTCCGCAGGACGACAGATGAGAACGCTGATCATGCCGTTATCGCCAAACATGTCCGCCAGCCGGACCTGGAGGGTGAACACTGCCGGGTCGTTCTCGGCCTCGGCCACCTCCGGATCGGTATAACGGCGCGTGGTCAGGTTGTATTGGTTGGATTTGTTGATCAGCTGCACGATGCGCGCGCGACCTGTGCCGTCGAAGGGCTGGAAGGTGATGGTCATCTCCAGCGACGCCAGATAGGCATCCACGCCGCCCGCCTGCTTCTGCAGATTGGCGCGCCGGGCGTTGTCCTGGTAGAAGCCGGCGCGCTTCAGATCCTCGCCGGCAAAGACCACGGCTTCAAAGTAACCGCCCGCGGCAAGGGTCCTTGCGTACCAGGCTGGGTCCTCGGGCAGTTCCGGCACGGCCACCTGCGGCAACAGCTTGCGCACCAGGCCGCGCTCCACCGGATTGTCGTCGAGAAACACCAGGGAGTCGAGCCCCAGCGACAGTTCTTCGGCAATGGCTTGAAGGTTCGTCGCCTTGTCGTTCCAGTTGGCCTGGAATACCGCAATGTGCTCCAGCTTCAGCAGCATCTCGGGATGCTTTTCAAAGGGCTCACGCGCCACAGCGTCTGTGTTCTTGGAGGAAACGGCCAGTACGATGCCGCGCTGGCGAAGGTTTAGCGCCAGCCGCTGCACAGCCAGGTGCGCCTCGCCACGGGCATCGCCCTGCGCAACTTTGATGCCCTCCAGGCCATCGTCTCCGATAACCCCGCCCCAGACTGTATTGTCCAGGTCCAGAACCAGGACCTTGCCGGTCTTGCCCCGCAGAGCCGCAACGGTGCGGGCCACATGGTCGCCATAGAGTGGAATCAACTCGTCGGAGAAGGAGAACTTGCCCAGGTTCCATAACTGGGGATCGTGCCAGTCGGCCAGCCCCACCGTTTCTGCAAGTCCTGCCACATCCAGCAGCACGGCTCCCGAACTTAGTACATATTCGGCCAGTTCGCGGTTGATGCTGTCGAGGAGACTTCTCAGCGTTCCAGGAAGCGCGCGATCCAGACTGCCGAAAAGCAATTCCGGCGGAGGAGCGAAGGTTTGAAAAATGCAAACGGCGTTCGAATTGGCTTTGATGCCATTGCCAAGCGCCTGCAGATAGCCAATTGCGCCTTGCACTGTGGCGGCGGAAGCTTCCGGATCGCCCAGGGAAAGCTTGAGCGGAAGAGCGCGGTAATCCAGAGCAAACAGAACGGCGTCCGGCTTCGATCGATTAACCTGGGAGTCGGGAGTAAGAGCCTCCTGCGCCACCTGGTCATAGGAGGGTTGAATGACCTCCAAAGCAATGCCGTGGCGCGCAGCACTGGCCACCAGCACAGGCACCACCAGATCGATCGTCGAGTTACTCAGCACCGCGAGCCGGAAGGGCGCCAGCGGATCGAGCGATTTTCCATCCTTGCGCGCCTTGACGATGGTCTTGGCCAGCTTCGTCAATTGGTTCAAGTCCAAGGCGGGCGCCGCCAGAGCCCGTAGTTCAAGGCCGAGCGGACCCTCGGAGCTTCCCGCGGCCTTTAGACGCTCAGAGAAATCTTTCGGGGCGCGCACAAGCCATTGCAATTCCGCATAAAGTGGATTCATTGGAATAACCGTCCTCGGGTGTGTAAGACAAACAGGGGAACAACGCTCCCAGGGGGTTTCGTTCCGGTGCTTAAGCCCGCGCTCTGATCAGAGCGACCAAATCGCCGACATTCTCCAACTTGCCGATCTCCGACGTAGAAAGCTTGATCTTGAATGCTTTCTCGACGGTAAGGATCAGGCGAATATGGGAAAGGCTATCCCAGCCGTCCACGTCTTTGGCGGAAAGCTCAGGCGTAAGTTGAATTGCATCTTCATCGAAAACATCTTGGAATATTTCTGTGAGTCGAGCATAAATCTGTGGGTTATCCATTCGGAAAAAGTCTCCTGGCGCAAGCCTTAACGGTATGGAATCAATCCGCTTGCACTACAGCCTGAATGCAAACGGTCCACTCTTGTATCTCTGTCTGTTTTTGCACATTCTATGAACAGAGGTTCTTCAAGGCCAGAGTAACAGAGTCGGAACCTCGCTTCAACAAGAACGAAGTGAGTCGCAACCTGTCGGCTGTTTTTGAAATGGCTGGCAGATGCTCTGATTTGTGTCCTACCGCGTGGGCCACTCTTCGACCACGATGCCCAGATCGTTGAGCTGCTGGATGGCGGCTTCCACATTGCGGCGCACCTTTGCGCGGTCCTTGGGGTTGGCGATGGGCGACTCGGCAACCGCGATCACGCGCCCATAGCGCCAGGCTGCCGGAGGCAGCGCAATCAGAGCCTGCGCCAGGTCGGCGGGGCGCAACTGCAGTTCCTGACGGCGTGCGCCCTCGGGCCTCAGTACGCCGCCCTGTCCCATGGTGCTGGGGTTGGCGTCGGCCAGGGTCACGCGCAGGTTGAGAGTGGTGGTGTCCACCGACAGAAACGGATTCACCCACGCTCCCACCTCATGCACGTCCACATACATGCTCTTGGTAGGCAAAGGGATATGCGCCAGGGCGGCGCGCTGGCTGTCCTTTTCAGTGGCGGAAGCCTGGGCGGCAGCCTGGGCCTGGTGCTCGGCATTCACCGCGTGCTGGGCCACTCCCACAACTGCCTGTTCTTCCTTGTGGCAGGCCACCAGGGCTACCGGCAAAAGCAGGGCGATCGCCACAACTCCCTTGATTTGTGCGAACTCGATCACCCCCCAAGCATAGCAGCATCGGCGCGCGGCGGCAGCGAAATAGCCCTCTCCCGACCTCTCGTTGCACCCCCGCATTTCCCGCCTTTGGCCGATTATCATCATAAGTGCATCCTAACTTGTAGAATTCTTCACGGATGAACATAACTGGCTGGCGTAAATGCCTGTCCAATCTGTGCAGCAGGGTAAAGATGGTCTTTGGGAAAAAGCCGATGCGGCGGATGTGTCTCCAACGCTTGCCCGATCGACCGGTCCAAAGCGAGGGATGGAGGAATTTATGCGCAAATCAGGATTAGCTCTTGCAGCAGCTTTGCTGGCTTTGCCGTTGATGGCGGCGGCCCAGAATCAAACCGCAGGTCCGCAAGGGTATGTCTTCCGCCTCAATGTGCGCCGCGTTCCCGTCGACATCGTGGTCACCGACAAGCAGGGAAACCCAGTCCGGGGACTCACAAAGAAGGACTTCGTCGTCAAGGAAGACAACAAGACCCAGAGCATTCTTTCCTTCGAATATTTTGATGGCTCCGGCCTCAGCTTTGTCTCTCCCAAGTTGCCGCCCCTGCCCGCAAACACCTTTGTCGATCTGCCCACCCAGCCGGAGCGGGGACCGCTCTACATTCTCTACTACGACATGGTGAACACCGATCCCATTATCCAGATGGGCACTCACCGTCAGTTGTTGCAGTTTGTTGACAACGCCCAACCGGGAACGCGCATTGCCTTGTTTGTGAACGCGCGCGGTTTGCACATGGTGCAGGGTTTCACCAGCGATCACACGTTGCTGCGCGCGGCCATCCTCTCCAAAGGTCCAGGCCCGCACCTTCCCGATGTCTTCACCGACGGGCACACCTATGGATGGGAGGATCCCGGCGCCGCCCTCTCCAACTTGAAGTTCATCGCCGAATACATGAGCGGAATTCAGGGAAAGAAGAATCTGCTGTGGCTCTCG
>Ga0182016_10001574_pt1 | contig 27768 bp, 6 predicted proteins | sample 712S2MmetaG_FD_120491 | JGI IMG/M metagenome (GOLD analysis project Ga0182016, IMG submission 120491) | Permafrost microbial communities from Stordalen Mire, Sweden - 712S2M metaG | ecosystem: Environmental > Terrestrial > Soil > Wetlands > Permafrost | place: Sweden: Stordalen | collected...
CATGGCTGCGCCGGTCGCTCGAATGAATTCGTTTCTCGCGCCGTGCCGCAAGAAGGCGCGCGGCGTTTTTGTTTGATTGGTGTTCCGTCCAACAGCCTTGCGCCCCGTGCGCGTTGCGCCGTCCGCCCCACCTGCCGAGCCGAGGCTTTATGCGTCTGTTGATGACAATGAACGTCCCCTACACGCGGAGCCACGGCGGCGCCAATCGCTCCAACCGCGGGCTGATCGAGGGGCTGGCGCGGCGCGGCCATGAAGCCTTTGTGGTTGCGCCGGCGCTCGCCCAGCCGAGTCCGATCAGCTACCAGGAATGGATCGAAGAACTCGCTGCCCTCGGCGTCGCGGTTAAGCCGGAGGATGAAGACACTGTTGCCTTCACGTGGGGTGGGGTGCGGGTTTTCGCGGTGAGGCAGCCGGGCAGGGTGCGGGGCGTGCTCGCGCGGATGATCGAGCGCGTGTCGCCCGACCGCGTTTTGGTATCGAGCGAGGATCCCTCGCAGAGCCTCCTTGCCGCCGCGCTCGATCGGGCGCCGGGACGGGTTGTCTACCTGGCATTGACCCCGCCGCTGTTTCCCTTTGGCCCGGAGAGCCTTTATCCGAGTGAACTGCGGACCGCGCTGGTGCGGCGTGCCGCGGCCATCGGTTGTCTGTCGCAGGTGGTCGCGGATTATGTGCAGCAACATGCCGGTGTCCCGGCCTTCGTCTACGCCCCGCCTTCATTCGGCTCCGGACCATTCCCGGCTTTTGACGCCTTCGACGACGGCGCCGTGCTTTTGATGAACGCCTGCGCCGTCAAGGGGCTTCCGATATTTCTCGAGCTCGCGCGCCGCTTTCCGAATATTCGATTCGCGGCGCTGCCAGGTTATGGCACGACGGCCGCCGACCGCGATGCGCTAGGCCTGGTTCCGAATATCGAGTTATGGCGAAACGAACGTGAACTCGACGATATTTTCTGCCGGACCAAGATCGTCGTCGTGCCGACGCTGTGGATGGAAAGTTTCGGCATGGTGGTGGTCGATGCAATGTTGCGCGGCATTCCGGTTCTCGCCGCCGACCACGGCGCGCTGCCGGAAGCAAGCCTCGCCACCGCGACGCTGCTTCCGGTCCGGCCGATTACCGGCTACGGGCGCGAACTTGACGACAACCTTTTGCCGGCACCGATAGTGCCGGATCAAGACGCCGCGCCCTGGGTGGAGGCCCTCGGGGCGCTCGCCAATGACCGCTCGCGCTGGCTCGAGGCATCGCGCGCGGCGCGTAGCGCCGCGATCCGTTATGTGGACGGTTTGAGTGTCGAAGCTTTCGAGCACAAGCTTGCCGAGACGCCCGAAGGCCACGCCGCGCCTGCCGCCGCCGCCGGTGGACCGCCCCAATCCGCGACCGCAGCATTGAATGCGCAGCAGCGCGCGGAACTGTTACGGCGCTTGCGCGCCGGCGCCGTCCCGCCACAGGCCGCCGGAGCGATCCCGCGCGTCGCGCGCGACGGCCCGCTGCCGTTGTCTTCTGCGCAGCGTCGGCTTTATTTCCTGTGGCGTCTCGATCCCCATAGCGCCGCCTATAATTGCTCCAGCGCGGTACGACTGCGTGGCGCTCTCGACGAATTGGCACTTGAACGCGCTTTGGGTGCATTGATCGAACGGCACGAGACCCTTCGCACCGTCATCACCGACGGCGTGTCGGGTCCGCTGCAAAAAATCCTCCCCGCCGGGCCGCCGGCCCTCGAGCGCCACGACCTGACTGGGTGTTCGCCTGAGCGCGCCCGGGCAGTGGCCGAGGCCTTGCTGGCGCGCACGGCCGCGCGCCCGTTCGACCTCGCTCATGAGCCGCCGTTTCGCGCGCTCCTTGTCCGCGTCGGCACGGAAGAATATTTGCTGTCGCTGTACATTCACCACATCGCGACCGACGGTTGGTCAGCGCCAATCGTGCTCGACGATCTCTTCGCTTTCTATCGGTGCATGGCGAACGGCGAAGCGAGCAAAGCGCCGACTCGTCTCGCCATTGATTATGCTGATTACGCGTCATGGCAGGTCGAGCGCATGGCCGGCTCCGATTTCGCACGCCCGCTCGATTACTGGGCTTGCGCGCTCGCGGGTGCGCCGCTACTCCTGGATTTGCCGGCTGACCGGCCGCGGCCCGCCCACCCCGCCCGTCCAGGCGGTAACTGTTCGGTCGCCGTACCGCGTGAAGTGGTGGAGGGCTTGAAAAATATCGGCAGGCCACATGGCGCCACACTCTTTATGACTTTGCTGGCGGCTTTCGGCGTGCTGTTGCATCGACTCGGCCGCGTCAACGACATTGTCATCGGCTGCCCCATCGCCAACCGCCCGCGCGTCGAGCTTGAGCGCCTCGTCGGATTTTTTGCCAATACGCTGCCGCTCCGCCTGCGCTTCGATGACAATCCGCCCTTTACGGAATTGCTCGAAGCGGTCCGTGCCACCGTCATCGGGGGGCTGGCGCATCAGGCGCTGCCCTTCGAGCGGCTGGTTGAGGCGCTCGCACCGTCCCGCACACAGAGCCACACACCAATATTTCAGGTGCTGTTTTCACTGCACGCGATGCCGCCGCGAGGTCCAATAATGGAAGGCCTTTCGGCGGAGCCGCTCGTCGTCTACAGCGGCACGGCTAAGCTCGATCTCAATCTCGAATTGACCGAGACCGATGGTGGCCTCGAAGGCACGCTCGAATACGATGCCGAATTGTTCGATCGCGATACTGTTGAATGTCTCGCTCAGTCATTTGCGCATTTGCTCGGTGCGGCCGTCGCAACTCCCGATCGGCGCATCGGCACACTGGCGCTGACGACGCCGGTTGCGGCGCCGCTTTCGCCGCCATCGGGCGATCCCGATCTCGTTTCGATGCTACGCCGGGGCGCCGCGATCGACCCGGCGGTGACGGCAGTCTGGTGCCAGGGCGCAGCGGTCGATCATCGCGATCTTGACATCTGGTCGAACCGCGTCGCCGCAGGTCTTGTCGCATGTGGTCGCGCCGGATTAAATGCGTCGCCACGCCCTGCAAGTGATCATCTGGTCGCTATCTGTCTCGACCGCTCGATCGCGATGGTTGCCGCGATGCTCGGCGTGCTCAAGGCCGGCGCGGCGTGCGTGCCGCTCGATCCGGAACTGCCGGCCGAACGGCTCGCTTGGATGCGGTCCGACATAGCACCGTCCGCGATTGTCACCGAACGCCGCCATGCCGGCCTGTTCGCCGATGCCGTCGAGCCGGTCATTATTCTCGACGATCCCAAGCTTGCACTCCCCGACGTCGGGCTAGATTGGCAGGGACCGCCGCCGCAGCCGGACGGCCTCGCCTATGTCCTTTACACGTCCGGATCGACCGGGCGGCCAAAAGGCGTCAGCTTCCCCCATACGGCTCTCGTCAATCTGATCATGTGGCACGTGAACAAGTTTCCGGGTCCGCGGCGGATGCTTCAATTCGCGTCGCTCGGTTTCGACTCCAGCTTCCGGGAGATTTTGGCGACGCTCTCGAGCGGCGGCACGATCTATCTGCTCGACGAGACTGAGCGTCGCGATCTCGACAGTTTACCGTCGTACCTGAACAGCCATCGCATCGAGACCGCGATATTGCCGGTCGTGGCAATCCACCGCCTCGCCGAGGCGATGACAGAGCCGGACGCTCCTTTGCTGGCGTTGAAGCATCTGATCTCGACCGGCGAAGCACTAAAGGTGACGCCCGCGATCGAAGCCTGGCTTGCTCGGACGCCTGAGCTGTCGTTGCACAACGATTACGGACCGACCGAAACCCACGTTGTTACGTCGGTGGATTTGGCGGAGGTGCCCGGCCACGGCGCGCCGTTCCCACCGATCGGCCGCGCCATTCGCGGCACCGGGCTGCGCATACTCGACGCTTATCTCAATCCCGTGCCGCGCGGATTTCCCGGCGAATTATTCTTGGCGGGTGCTTGCCTCGCACGCTGCTATCACGCGCAACCTGCGGCCACGGCCGAGAAGTTCTTGCCGGATGTGAGCGATTCGAATACCGGAGGTCGGCTTTACCGAACCGGCGATCTCGTGCGCGAACGCCGTGACGGCATGCTCGCTTATCTGGGGCGTATCGACCAGCAAATCAAAATTCGTGGCCATCGCATCGAGCCGGGAGAGATCGAAACGGTGCTGCGCGAACTGCCGGGCGTCGCCGACAGCCTGGTCGTTGCCGGTGAGATCGGCGAGGAACGGCGCCTCGTCGCCTACATTGTTGCGGCCCGCGAGGGAGCAGCGCCGGCGCCGCGCGCTCTCGCCGCGCATCTGCGAAAAAATCTGCCGAGCTACATGGTGCCGGCGGCGTTCGTTTTTCTCGATCGTTTCCCGCTCACCACCAATGGCAAGATCGACCGCCGCGCATTGCCGGAGCCGGCCGCAGCCGACAATGAAGCCGGCGAGGATTTAGACGGCGGCGCGCCGCGCAGTGAATTGGAATCGATCCTCGCCGGAATCTGGTGCGACGTGCTGAGGCGTCCGGCCCTCGGCATTGACGATAATTTCTTCGCGCTCGGGGGCCATTCCCTGCTGTTGATCCAAGTGTGCGGGCGGATCGCGCAAAAAATGGACGTGGAATTGTCGGTGCGGCAATTCTTCGATCACCCGACCGTCAGGACGCAGGCTCGCGTGGTCGAGGAGTTGCTGGCTCACCCGCCGCAAGACGATCCGTTTGAAGCCCTGCTCGACGAGATCGAGGCGCTTCCCGAGGAAGAGGCAAGGCGTCTAGTCGGACTTGAGGCAGGTCATGTCAAGCCGACGCAAGCCGTCGAAGCTTGGCTGAGCGCGGCGAGCGAACTTGGCTGCGAGACCCGCCCTGCACCGATCAGTGCCATCGGATTTCCGTCGAGCGGGCGAGCTGAGCTGCTCGAGCGCGCGGTCCGCAGCTTTGCCGCAAACCTTTTGGCGCACGGACGCCGTGTCGACATCGTCATCGCCAGCGATCCGTCGGATGACGCCGCGGACGGCACCTATCGCGGCACGCTGGGGCAGCTTGCCCGAGAGACTGGCTTGCCCATGCGCTACGCCGGCCATCGGGAAAAACGCGCTTATGTCGAGAGGCTCGGCAAGGAAAGCGATATTGAGCCCGCGCTGATCGCCTGGGCCATCGGAGACGATACCGGTTCAGGCCGGGCGTGGTCCGCCAACCGCAACGCGCTTTTGCTCGACGCCGCCGGCGGTTTGGCGCTTGTCTTCGACGACGACGCCACGGCGCGGCTGCGCCTGCCGCGTGTGCCGTGTTCCGGCATCAAGTTGCAAAGCAGCCGCTGCGTCAGTGAGTTGCGCATGCTGTCGGACGGCGCGCAGGCGGATGATTTTACGGTCGACGCCCCGGTGGATCTCGTCGGCGCGCATCAAGAGATGCTCGGACGGTCGGTCGGGGCTATTATTCGCGATGCTGGCGGTGCCGACGGCACTGCCGCCGAACCGGCTGCGCTGGGCGCTCCGGGCGAGGCGCGCGTGGTCGCGACCTATCACGGCTGGGTCGGCGATTCCGGCTGGCCCTCCGGGGCGGATGTGCGCTTCCTGACTGGAGCGGCGTGGGAATGGGCCACGCGTAGTATCGACGCCTATGCGCAAGCCATCGAGCGACCCATGGTCGTGCGCAGCGTACCGCGGCCGGTGTTGTCGCGTGCGCCGGAATTCTTCAATGTCGGCGCCGGTTTCGATGCGCGCGAAGCGCTGCCGCCGTTTCTTCCGCGTTACCGGCGCGCCGACGTGATTTACGGCGTCAGTCTGTTGCGCGGCTTGCCCGGCGGTTTCGTCGCTCACCTGCCGCTGATGATCGGCCACGAGCGCCCGCGGAACGGCGGCACGCCGAGCCAAGATCTGATCGACGTGGCGGAAGTCGTCGAAACGATTCTTGAGAGCGTGCCCGACGATGAAGCTGGTGCGAATTGGGCTTCGGTCGGCGATCACTTGGCGCAGGTCGGACGAATGCCGCCGGCGGCGTTTAAGACCTACCTTCAGGACTTGATCAAGCCGCGGCTCGAGCGCGAACTGAATCTGCTCGACGAGCGCATCCGCCGCTGCCCGGCCGACCGCGGTTATTGGGCGCGCGACGCGCGCGTCACTAGCGAGATCTTGCGCGGCCGTCTCGCCGTCGATGGCGCGCTGTTGCCACGGCAGGCGTTCGGCAATGCCTCCGCCGAAGTCGCTCAATCGGAGTTGCAGTGCTTCATCGTCGATCTCGGGCGGCTATACGCCGCCTGGCCACAGATCATGGCGGCGGCGGCGACACTCAATGCGCAAGGGCAAAGGCTCAGCCAACTGGTGAGCTGAATTGACCTTATAGCTCGCGGGATGGCGTTCAACCCGCCGCGGCAACGTCGGCCAGCATTCGCGTCGCGACTTCGGAATCCGCGGCCGCAAGCCAGCGATCCAGGATCAGCGTGAGCTGGCGCTCCACCGTTGTCATATCGAATAGTTCGGCGAGTTCGACCGCGACGCCGAAATCGCGCTGGATCAGATTGGCAAGCCGCACGAGCAAAAGGGAGTGGCCGCCGAGCTCGAAAAAGTCGGTCGTGACACCGATATCGGAACGGCCGAGCACCTGCGACCATAGCTCCGCAAGCTGCCGCTCTTCGTCGTTACGCGGCGCGACGGGAGGGGAGCGGAGCGAACCGGGTCTTGTGACGAGCGCCTTGCGATCGATCTTTTGGCTCGCGAGACGGGGAAGGGCTTCGTGTCGGTGCCATTGCGCCGGCACTAAAGTGAGCGGCAGGATCGCGCGCAATGACTTGCGGGTCCGTTCGATCAAAGCTTCCGTGGGTTCGCTTGGATCGCTTCCGACCACATGGGCGATCAGCGCGGCATCCGGGGAGCCTTTGTGGGCGACCAGCACGGCGGCAGCGGCAATGCCGCGGCAGCCCCGCAACGCGGTTTCGATTTCGCCGAGCTCGATACGCTGGCCGCGCAGCTTCACTTGATGGTCGGCCCGTCCATGAAAAATCAGGCGACCGGCTTCGTCCCAGCGTGCCAGGTCGCCAGTTCGATAAAGCCGGCGGCAGGGACCCGCGAAAGGATCTGGAGCAAATCGTTCCGCGGTAAGGTCCGGCCGCCCGACATAGCCGCGCCCGACCGCGATGCCACCGATCGCGAGTTCGCCGATAGCGCCCCAAGGCACAGGCCGCGCCGCGCGATCGAGGAGTCGGATCGACACGCCGTCGATCGGACGGCCGATCGGCACTGGCTCGCCGCGGTCGAGCTCGTCAAGCTCCTGAACGGTGACGTCGATGGCAGCTTCGGCCGGGCCGTAGAGATTATGCACTATGGTCGACGGCAGCGCTTCCCGGAGCAGCTGCGGCAGATCGGCGTCGACCGCCTCGCCCGATAGGACGAGGTGGCGCAGACAGGTCCACGTTTCGAGACCGCCGATCGCCACGATCAGCCGCAGCATCGACGGCACGAGGTGTAGGACAGTGATACGGTCCTTGCCGACCGCGTCTCTAATCGCTTGCGGATCGCGATGCGCGTTCGGACTTGCCAGCACCAGGCCAGCCCCTTCCAGCAACGGCCACAAAAATTCCCACACCGATACGTCAAACGTGCTCGCGGTTTTCTGCAGGACCCGATCGTCAGGGCCGATCGGAAAGGCTTTTTGCATCCACGCGAGCCTGTTGATGATGGCTTCCTGGCTGTTCAGGGCGAGCTTCGGCCGTCCGGTTGAGCCCGACGTAAACAGCGCATAAGCGGCTGCGCTTCGCGGCAAATCGGAAAGCTTCGGCGCCTCGGCCGAGCGCGTCGTCATGGCATCGAGGTCGTCGGGCTCCAAGACAACCGCGAGGCCGGCATCGGCCACCATGGCTGCGCGGCGCGCCGGCGGATCGTCCGGATCGAGCGGCACGAATGCACCGCCGGCCCGCAGCACGCCCAGAAGGGCGACGACCTGTGCGATCGAGCGCGGTAGCGCCAATCCGACCAATCCATCGCATCCAATGCCCCGACGCGCGAGGGCTCCAGCGACTTGTCCGGCGCGTTGCCAGAGCTGATCGTAGGTCAAGGCGTCGCGGCCGCAGACCAGTGCGGTGCGCGATCCATGTCGGGCGACCGCCGCCGCCAATCGGTGCGGCAGGTCTTCGACCCCGTCCATGAGGGGCTCTGATGCGCTGCCGGACATTCGATCGAGCGCGCGTCGCTCGCTTGCGCTCGTAACGTCGATCGTACCGAGCGGCGCCGCGCCGGCGCCCAGTACCGTCTCGATCGCCGTCTCGAAATTAGCGAGCAGGCGTTCCATCGCCGCCGGCGCGAGCCGCGTCGGATCGAACACCGCTGCGAGGTGCGCGCCGTCGTCGTCCTGCACCACGCCGATATTGAGCGCGAAATTGGTCTGATCGACAAACTTGTAATCTTCGATCACCCAGCGGGTCTGCGGCGCGTTCCGCGTCCCATAGGCCTCGAGAACGAGAATGTGACTGAACAGATTTTCGCCGCCCCCCAGACCGGCGAGCCGGTTCAGCGTTGGAATACCGATATGCGGATGCCGGGCCGCATCCGCCAATTGCTGCTGGACGTTCTTAAGCCAGCGGTCGACCGCGACAGTATCATCGACAGCGATGCGGAACGGCACAATGTCCATGAAGAGCCCGACCGAACCGGCAATATCGGGCATGTGTTCCGGCCGCCCCGCGATGGTCAGGCCGAACTGCGCGGCATTGGCGCCGGCATAGCGCGCAGCGAGGATTGCCCAGGCGCCGGCAAAGAAGGTCTGCACACTCAGCCCGCTCGCGCGCGCCGTGGCGACGAGCCGAGCCATCAGCGTCGCGCCGAGCGGTCGGATGATTTCTTGGAGCGCCGCCGGCACCTCACCCCGCATCAGCCGCTCGCCCGGCAACAACGACGTCCCTTCACCCGCGTCTTTTAGTCGATCCTGCCAATATGCGTTGACGGCGGCATTGTCGCGGCGATCGAGCCAGTCGACAAAATGGTGAAACGGCTTCGCTGGGCTCAGAAGATCTTCTCCGGCGAGCAGAACTTCGAGCTCGCGCAAGAGGAGGTTTGCGGACCATCCATCCATGATCAGATGATGGCGCGTCAGCACAAGCTGCCAGAGTTCGGCGCCGAGCTTGAACAGCGCGATCCGCATCAGCGGCGGACTTTCGAGCGCGAATGGGATCAGCCGATCGGCCGTTAAAAAAGCATCGAGGTGAGCCTCCGCATCGGCGCGTCCCGTCAGGTCGGTGGTGATGACGGCGATCGGCGCGGCCGCCAGCACGATCTGCAGAGGCTCCTCGATGTCCTCGGTCACGAACAGCGTGCGCAGCGCCGCGTGGCGGGCGACGAGTTGCTGGAATGCTGCGCGGAGCCGTTCGGGATCGAGCTCGCCGCGCAAACGCACCGACATCTGGCCGATTGAAGCGCCCGCGCCGGCGAGCTTGGTATGTGCGACCATGGCCTGCTGGAGCGGCGTGAGCCGGACGACCGCCTCGGCATTGTTGAAAAGATCGAGATTCATCGTCACGATTCCGCCATGCTGATGAGGAGATCGAGATGCCGTTGTGCAACGGCTTTCACGGTCGCAGCCTCGAACGCCGAAGCGGCGTAGCGCCAAGTGAGCTCAAGCACGTCGGCCCCGCTTTCGATTTCCAGATCGATGAGATGGGCGCGCGGATTGTCCGGTCCGCGCAACGGTCCGGCGTCGAAGGCGGCCGGCTTGAACAGCTCGCCGATATAATTTTGTTCGGCAAGACGGCCGAGAAAGTTGACGCATAAGGCAGCGCCCGAGCGCGGGCCGTCAGTCTCCTTCAGCGCATAGGTCCAGTCTGCCGGTGCCGCGCCGATTGAAGCGACGGCGGCTGCAAGCCGCGCGTTACGCGGCACTTGCGGGCGATGCGGCACGACGACCGGGGCGAGCGTGGTCAGCCAGCCGATGGTGCGGCTCGGATCGGGAAGCGATGCGGGCACGTCGCGGCCGGTGCCCTCCACGTCGATCAGGACTCGTTCGTGCCCGGTCCAATCGCCGAGCACGAGGCCGAGCGAGGCCAAGACCGCATCGGCGAGCCAGCGTCCGGTGCGGCCGCCCGGCCAACGCGCGAGCGCGCGAGACCGCGCGCTGGACAGGCTCAGTGTGAATTCCGCAGCATCGCTCTCGGCGTTTGTTGCGACGCTGCGATCGCGGGGAAGGGCGCCCATCGCACCCGTGAGATACTTGCTCCAGCCATCGGCAGAAATCTCCGCCTCGGCAAGTGCGCGTGCCCAATCGGGAAATCCGATCGCGGGCGCAACGACCGTGCCGCGATAGGCCGCCGCCAAGTCTTCCGCGAGTATCAGCCATGATCTTGCATCGATCACTAAATGATGCGCGATCAACACCAGAAGATCCGGCTGGTCTCCGCCTAGGCGGAATACGACCGCCCGCAGCACGCGCCCGACCGCCGGATCGAGCGCCTGCTGTAATTCCTGAAGTTTCCGGTGAATCGTTCGCTCGCGAAGCTGTTCCGGCAATGCCCTGAGATCAAACCATGCCGGCGGGACGAGCACGTCGATCGGCATCGGCCGCTGGCGCGGTTTGTCGTCCGTCTCGACCGCCAGGCGAAGCGCCGGATGCGCGTCCGCGACGACGGTCAGCGCCGTATGGAGGCGGGCAAGTTCAAGCGGCTCGGCGGCGGCGAAAGCAACGGCCTGATTATAATGTCTGGGCTGCGGCAGATTGCGCGCGACGAACCAGCGCTGGATCGGCGTCAGCGGCGCCGGCCGATCATCGCTCCGGCTGCGATCGATCGCGGGGCACGCCTCGATCGGCACCGCGGCGGTCGCGAGTTCAGCAAGCCTCGGTGTGGCGAAGATCGATCGGACCGAAAGGGCGTAGCCGGCCGAGCGCAATTTGGCGGCGATCTGCAAGGCCATAAGGCTGTCGCCGCCCATCGCGAAGAAGTCGTCGTCCAGTCCGACATCTTTAATGTCGACCATGGCGCCAATCACCGCGGCGAGGGCCGTTGCAGCGGGTGAATCGGGTGCGCGGTAGCTTGGGCGGGCGGACTTTTCCGCGGCCGGCAGTGCCTCGGTATCAATCTTGCCGTTCGGGGTCATCGGGAAGCGATCGAGCACCACGATCGCATCCGGCAACAGCCACTCTGGAACCCGCGTCGCGAGTTCGCTGCGAATGGCGCTGCCGTCGAGCCGATGCCCGACTTCCGGTTCGACATAGCCGACGAGTTGCCGCATGGCGGCACGATCCTCGCGCACCAGGACGGCCGAGCGCATTACACCGGAGCATGTTTCGATCGCGGTTTCGATTTCGCGCGGCTCGATGCGGCGGCCACGGATCTTCAGCTGTCGGTCCATGCGGCCCGAGTAGATGATTGTGCCGTCGGGCTGCCTGCGGCCAAGATCGCCGGTAGCGTAGAGGCGCGCGCCCGGATCATCGCTGAATGGATCGGGCCTGAAGGCGCCGGCGCTGCCGTCCGGCTGGCCGAGATATCCGGCGGCCACCCCGATGCCCCCGACGTGAAGTTCGCCGATGGCGCCGTCCGGCACCAAATTATTGGCCGCATCGAGCAGATAGACCGCGACGCCTGGGATCGGCCCGCCGATCGGGATCTCGTTCGGCACGCCGTTGCCGTCCCAGGACCAGCAGGTGCTCCAGACCGTCGCTTCGGTCGGGCCATATTCATTGTGGAGCCGGACGCCGGGCATTCGTGCTGCATGGCTTGCGACAATCGCGGATGCGCAGGCCTCACCGGCCACGATGACATCGGTCAGCGCGGTCAGTTGTCGATCGTCGGCGGCGGTGAGCACGGCCTGATAAAGCGCCGGGACGGTCAGCCAATGGCTCACCTGATGACGTTCGACCAGAACCGCCAAGGCGCGCGGATCGCGTTCCTCGCCGCTGGCGGGCAGCACGACACAGCCACCGGTAGCCAGAGTCCAGTAGAGACCCGCAACAGAACTGTCGAACGAAAGTGATGGTGTCAGTAAAAAGCACCGCGGCGGCGCGAGATAATACTGGAGGCGCGCGCGCGTGGAATCGAGCAAGTTGCGGTGACGGACCAAGACGCCCTTCGGGCGGCCGGTCGAGCCAGACGTGTGTATAATGTAAGCGCCGTCATCGCGGCTGGGCATGGGCGGCAGCGGTGCCGGGCTCGCAAGCGTCGCCTCGTCGACAGTAAGCGTGCGCACATCATGCGCGCTGAGCGCCGCGGCTTTTTCCGCACTGCCGAGCACAAGGACGGCGCCCACATCGGCAATGAGTCCGACCTGCCGCAGCACCGGCACGGCAGGATCGATCGGTACGGCGACGGCGCCGGCACGCAGGATGCCAAAAAGTCCGGTGATGGCAGGCACCGACCGCTCGACTACCAGCGCGACCCGATCGCCTGGCCTCACCCCGGCCGCCACTAGGCCGCCAGCAACGCGCTCAAACTCTTCCACGAATCCCCTGAAGCTACGGGTTTCGCTTGCATCGATCAGCGCGGTGGCGTCGGGCCTTTCGGTCGCGGCTTGCAGGATCAAAGCGAGAATGCTGGGCGCCGCGCTCGGAGGCAGCGCGGGTCCGCGGCTCTTGTAGAGCGTCGCGGCGAATTCGTCAGGCGCGAGCCGCGGCAACAGCGGGAACGGCAGTTTGGGTTGCGCAACCGCGGCTCGCGCGAACGCCGCGAAACGCGCCGCAATCCGCTCGGCCGTTGCTAGGGCGAAGCGGCCGGGATCGTAGGCGAGATGGAAACCGTGCTCGACCAATATCAGGTGCAGCGCGCAGGGGAGTGCGGCGTCCTCGAGCGTTGCTCCGCTCGTCCCATCACCGGGCCAAGATGGCGCCGGATCGGCCCTATGATCGCTGAACACATAGGGAAGGAAAGAGAGTTGACCGAGGCGCAGAGTGGCTGGACCGTCGGCCTGCGGCGCCACGAGCATCCAGGCTTCCGCCCGGTCGAGTGCGCTGCGCGCCGCCTCGTCGCCCCCGGCCAGGGCCTCATTGCTACGGTCCGCGAAATTAATCGGCAATATCCGCGCATAATGACCGAGCGCATCCGCAAGCTCGGCATCTCGACCCGGCATCTCGACGCCAATTGTAACGTCGGCAAGGTCGGTTTCGCGGCGGAGCCAGCTCTGCCAAAGGGCGAGCATGTGGGCCGTATCGTACGTATGGTTGGCGTCGCCCCAGTGCATGGTCAGTTCGGCCACGCGACCGCTGACGGTGCCGGTCTCCTCCGGCAAACGCCCGGCCGGCACGCCGTCGGCCAGCGTGGCGCGCCAGAAGCGGCGCGCGGGTTCTGCGGCGGCGTCTTCGGCCAATGCGGCCAAGCCGTCTGCGGCGTCGGCCGGTTGTACGGTGGCGGCGAGGCGACGTCCCGCATAGGCGTCGCCGATGCTTCGGTACCAGAGCAGCAGCGAGCGCCGATCGAGCGCAACGGCAAGCGCCTCGAGGCTCAATTGCCGGCCGTCGACGCTCAGCCGCGCGGCGGCGACGCGGCCTTGGTGCGCGTCCAATCCCGGTTTGTCCGTCAGCAGGTTGCAGATCGGGGAAACCGCCTGCACCGGCAAAGTGAGGCCGGGTCGTTGCAGAAAGCGCGTGCGCAAGGCCTCGAAAGCGGTTGCGCTCGCCGCTAGCGCCTGCGTCAGACGCTGGCCATCAAGCGGACTTTCGAAATCCAGCACGAGCCGCCGGGTGGCCGTAAGACTGAACAGCGCCCAAGGAACCTGTGCGGGTGCGAGGCGATAGACCTCGGCGTCGACGTCGGGACTTGCGGCAACGGCGCCGTCGCGGACCGCGTCAAGCAGTGCCATCGCAAGGCTCCGTCATTGCGACCAGTACGCGACGCTCGCCTTCATAAGGCGCGCGGCCGTGGGCCACCGCCATGTTGTCGACGAGGAGGATGTCGCCGTTCTGCCATGGAAAGCTGCGGGTTTCGGCCGCGACTGCGGCGCGGATCGTTTCTACCCAGGGCGTCGGGATCGGCGTGCCGTCACCGAAGCAGGTGTCGTAGGGGAGTTCATCGGGACCGCAGGCCTCGACCAGGCCCGCGGCCAGTTCCCGCGCATAAGAGGACGCATGATAAAACGCGGCGTGACTGAACCACACCGCCTCGCCGTTACGAGGGTTCGGTCGAATCGCCGGCCGAACCTGGCGCGTCAGCAACACGTCTCCCGCCCGCCATTCGAATGCGATGTCGTGGGTCGTGCAATACTCTTCGACGGCGGATCGTTGCTCGGTCTGAAATGTTTCCTGCCAGGTCAGTCCGAAGCCTTTGTTGAACGTACGCTTGAGCATGAATTTTTTCTGGGTAAACGCATCGCGAATCTCAGCCGGCAGCCGGCGGAGAACGGCGGCATTGTCGGTGAGCGGAGTCTCGCCGCCGCGCGTTGCAGCGATAGCGCAGGCGAAATAGAGCTTGCACGGCCAGCGGTGCCAGTAGGTACCCTCGCTGTGCTGCTCAATCGTGTGGCGGGCAGGATAGACGGTGGATGTGTAGATGCCGCCGCCTATGCGCGTGCGCGGCGTCGTGCGGTCGATATATTCCAGCGGATCGCCGGTCGACGTCGCGGCGACAAAGGCGTCGAGGTTGTCCGCGCTTCGACCTTCGAAGCCGCGGAACAGCAGCGCCTTGTGTTGTGCAAGCAAATCTTCGATCGCTTGCCGCGCCTGTTTGGCCCATGAAACCTGATCGACGCCGGCCACGGCCGGTTCGATAATGATGGGCAGCGTCGCCCCGTCGAAAGGCCTCACACGGATCAATCCCATCGGATCCTGCGGCATCGCGCGGCGTCGATAATGGGCGCTAAGGTTCGTCATGGTGTCCGTAACCTCGCTTTTTGGTCAGTCCGAAGAACTCCCGCGCCGCCGCAAGCGGCCGCCCAGATCGAGGCGAGTCGTCGGCAGATCGATGACGCTGTCGGTTCCGAGATCGCCGCCGAGCAGCCAGGCCATGGGCGTTCCCGGGTGCGCAACAATCCGCTCGATGACGTTGCTCAGGCGCGCGACCAGCCGTTGTGCGGCTTTGCGGGCGACGACGGCACCGGAATATTCCAGCCAGCCGGTCAACCCGTCGCGGTCGGGTTCGAGCACGAGTGCCACATCGAAGCGCGATGGACGGGGGCCAAGCCGCGTCGGCACCAAGGTGAGGCCGCCCGCCATGGCGCGGGGCGCGGTATGGGTCAGGATCGTGAACCAAGCATTGAACAGGCTATGACTGCCGAGCGCTGCCGTAACTTGCTCATAGGGGACCTGATCGTGCGCAGCGGCATCGGTCACTGTCGCCTTGACTGCCGTCACGAGCGACAGAAAATCCGCGGCCTGGCCAATGTCCGTGCGCAACGCCGCCGGATTGACGAAATAGCCGAGTACCCGTTCCCAATCGCCGGCGGGACGTCCGGCCTGTGGCACGCCCACCACCACATCGCGCACGCCGCTCTCCGCGGCGAGGCAGGTCTTGAAAACCGCGAGCAGCACGGTGAAGAGCGAGGTCTCGCAATGCTGTCCTATCGCGCGCAGGCCGACGACGGCGCCGGCGTCGAGATGAACCGGTAGAGCACCATCGGCTGTGCGCGCGCCCAATGGCGGCTGCAGCGGCAGCCGGCGCGGCGCGCCCGCGAGCCGGCGCTGCCAATGCTCCAGCGAAGTATCGTAATGGCCGGCTCGCGATAACTCGGCCTGTTCGCGACAAAACTCGGCAAAGCGCCGGCGCGGTGACGATATGGGCGCCGGCTGTCCGCCACGCGCATGATCGTAAGCTTGCGCAAAATCGTCGAACATCACGCCAATCGACCAATCATCGAGCAGAAGGTGATGGGCCGAAACCAGCAGGAAGCGTCCATTCGGACCGGCGTCGAGCAATCGCACCCGCCACGGCGGCGCCGCCGCGAGATCGGGCTGCCGGAATACCTCCGCCGATAGGCACGCTTCCAATTTCTCGGCCGCGATCGTTTCCTCAGCGAGGACGCAGCGGCCGGGCGGATCGATCATCTGGATCAGCCGGCCTTCCTGTTCCACGAAACGGGTACGCAGCGCCTCGTGGCATGCTTCGATAGCCGCAAAAGCAGACCGCAGCGATGTGACATCAGTCGGGCCGTCCATGCGGTAGAGCTCGGTAATGTTGAAGGCTCCCGCCGTTTCCCGGCGTTGCTCGGCGAACCAAAGACTGAGCTGGCCCTTGCTCAGGGGTGACGGCAATGACGGTTCGCCGGCAGCCGCGGTCCCGATATCTGCGGCGATGGCGGGAGCTACGCTCGCTCGTTGCCGCAATGCACCGAGTGTGGGAGCCCGCAAGAAGCCAGCAAGCGGCAACTCGACCCCGGCATTGCGCCGCAGCCGCGCCAGCAATTGCAGGGCCTGCAATGAAGAGCCGCCAAGCGCAAAGAAACTGTCGCCGTCGTTTGCGGTCTCCACCCCGAGCACCTCGCACCACGCCTCCGCGAAGGGTTCTGAATCAACCGCCCCCGGTTTTGCGACCGGGACGTCTGACGCCGGTGCGCCTCGGCCAATCGCCGTGGCAAAGTCGGCATAGCGCGCTGCAAAATCCGATGCCGCAACGACAACTTCGGCGCCACTGAGCGAACTACCGGCGATCACCCCAGCCAGAACGCCGGCTAGTTGATCGCCCAGAATTTCAGGAAGATCCGGGTGCGTCCGGGCCGAACCGGCAATGGCGTCAAGCGCAAGCGTGACCCAGCGCGTGTTTTGCCTGCGCGCAGCAGAGCGCGCGATGTTCGTAGCTGCCCTATTGGCGCCCGCATAGCTTCCGTAGCCCACGCCGCCGAGCCAGGCCGAGATCGAGCCGCAGACGATCACGAATTCGCACGGCACGCCTTCGAGTGCGGCGGCAAGCGCCGCAAGGCCGTCGCGTTTCGCCGACCTATATGCCGATGGCAATGGCTCGGTCACTGCGGCGAAGGTGCCGGCCTCCAGCGACCCCGCTGCGAAGATCACGCCCCCGATGCGTCCATGCCGCGCGACGATCTCGTCGATCAGCGGCTTCGGATGACGCAGGTCGATGGGTCGTGCTTCGCCGGCTATCCCGTCGATGGAGCGACCACTTCGGCTCGCAAGATAAATCGTTGCCGACGGATCGGCGCTGGCGAAGGCGCTCGCTGCGATGCGTCCCACCAAGCCGGTTGCGCCGATGACCAAATAGGCCGAGCCGGTCGATTGTTTGGTCGCGGCGGGCAGGGCGATGGGTTGGAAGTCGGGTACCCAGCATGATCGGCCGCGCCAGGCGCTGATTGGTTTGGGTGCGGCGAGGGCAAGCGGCAGTAGTGTCGCCGGGTCAGCCATTCCGGCATCGACGATCCGGACCGTGATCTCCGGCTGTTCCCGCGCCAGCGCGAGTGCCATGCCGGCGAGGTTGGCCGCGTCGGATGGCGGCAATTCGCTGCCATCGACATCGAAAAGATGTGGCAACAAGAACAAACAATGCCGCAGCCGACCGCCGGCCATTGCTCGACCGAGCAGCGTCGGCAACTCCGTCTCCGGCAATGGTGTCACGATCAGGCTCTCGATCGGTTGGCGCAGATGATCGACACCAAACTGCGCAGTCGCGCCAAATTGTTCCAGAGTCTCGGCGATCCGGCGCGATGCGTTTTGCTCCGCGCCGACGATGGCATGATGTCCTTGGGGTATCGCGCCTGGGTCTGGGTGATGCCGGCGCCATCCGGCGATCCGCACATCGAGTTTGCTTGTCGCTGGTTTCGCGCGGCCGGTATCGGCTGGTTCAAGCCAGTGGCGTATCTTTGCGAAAGGGTATGACGGCAAGCTGACAAGAGCGCGCGGCAGCCGGTGCAGCTTCGCCCAGTCCGGACTCAAGCCCGCGCACCACAGCGCGCCCACCGCGTCCAGCACGGCTCGTCGATCACCGTCGGGCGGCAATGTCGCATGCACGCCCTTCAATCCCTGGCGGCGCGCGAGCGAACTGAGCGCAGATCCGGGTCCGACCTCCAAGCCAACGATCGGACCCTCACCAAGCATATGAGCGATACAGTCGGCAAAACGAACAGGCTGCCGGGCGTGATCGGCGAAATCGCCGCCATCCGGCGCCGTCAGTAGCAGGCGGCCGGTAAGATTGGAAACCAAGCCGATCTGCGGTGACGCTCGCGGCCGGTCGGCGGCGAAGCGTGCAAGTTCGCCGAGCATCGGCTCGATCATCGCCGAGTGAAATGCGTGCGAGGTCTCCAGCATCCGCGTCGCGACCCCGGCGCGGTCCAGTATTTCTACGCTTGCCGCCACCGCGGAGGTCGGGCCAGACAGTACGCAGTCGCTCGGCCCGTTGATGGCCGAGATTTCGGCCCCTGGCGCGAGGTGCCGGCGGACTTGCTCGATCGGGGCGAGGGCAGCCGCCATGGCACCGCCCGGTAGCGTCTGCATCAACCGACCTCGCTCGGCGACGATGTCGAGCGCGTCGTCGAAACGGAGCACGCTCGCCGCCACCATTGCGGCGTATTCGCCCAGCGAATGGCCGAGCACGACATCGGGTTCGAGCCCCCAGTCACGAAGCAAATTGAGCATCGCAACATTGATGGCAAAGACTGCCGGCTGACTGACGGCGGTCTGGCGCAAGCGCTCGCGAGCGGCAAGGTCGTACGTGTCGGCGAATAGCGCATCGCGCAAGTCGAAACCGAGCACGCGTTGCAGCCGCTGCGCGGCGGCATCGATCGTCGCCGCGAATACCGGTTCGTCGCGGTAGTGCGCCGCGCCCATGCCGACGAATTGGGCGCCTTGACCCGGGAACAGAAATGCCAAGCGGGGCGGCAGATCGGTGGCTCGGCCGGCGCGAAGCCTTTGCGGTTCGCGCAAAACGCGCGACGCTTCGGCGATATCCCGGACCGCGACACAAACGCGTTCGGGGAGCGCAGTGCGACCTGTCTGAAGCGTCCAGGATGCGTCGGCGAGGTGTTCGACTTGAGGAATAGCGTCGGCAAGGTTTTTTATTTGCCGTGACAGCGCCGGTGCATCGCGCGCGGAGAGCACCAGAAGCTGCGGGCGTTCATCCGCAATGGCAGCCGCCGCGGCGCGCGATGACGGCGCCTCCAAGACCACATGCGCATTCGTTCCGCCAACCCCGAAGGCGCTGACGCCGGCGCGCAACGCGCCGCCCCGCGGCGACAACGCCGTTGACTTGGTCGGCACATAGAACGGACCAATGTCGCGCTTAAGACCCGCGCCCCACGCTTTCCACGCCGACAGCGGGGGCAGTCTGCGGTGATAGAGCGAGAGCGCGGCCTTGATCAAACCGGCAATGCCCGCGGCCACGTCGGTGTGCCCAATATTTGCTTTTGTTGCGCCGAGCCCGCAGGTTTGGGTGGGACAATCGACAAAGACGCGCTTCAGCGCCGCCAGTTCGACACCGTCGCCGAGGGCCGTTCCGGTGCCGTGGGTTTCGACAAAGGCGATGCTGTCGGCGCTGACGCCGGCGACGGCGAGCGCTTCGGCGATGACCGCAGCCTGTCCTGCCGCCGAGGGCGCGGTGAATCCGGCCTTCGCAAAGCCGTCGTTGTTGACTGCTGTGCCTCTGACGATGGCGTAGATGCGGTTGCGGTCGGCGGTCGCGTCTGCGAGGCGTTTGAGAACCACCACACCGGCGCCATTGCTGAAGACAGTTCCAGATGCGTCGACGTCGAATGGCCGACAGTGGCCGTCGAACGATTCAATGCCGTCGGCGACCGGGCGATAGCCGACATTCTCCGGAACGCGGATCGTAATGCCGCCGGCAAGCGCCACGTCACATTCGCCGAGCAACAAACTCTGGCACGCAAGGTGGACCGCGACGAGCGAGGTCGAACAGGCGGTCTGTACGGTAATCGCCGGCCCTTTCAGGTCGAGTTTGAATGCGACTCGGCTCGCCAAAAAGTCCTTGTCGTTGGCGGTGTAAGCGAGGAAGGCATCGGTCTCGTCGCCGGCCATCATCACCGGCGCGACATTGTTCAAGAGATAGGTGGATAGACCGGTGCCTGCGAACACGCCGATGCGCGCCGGACCTGCAGGAATCTGCGCCGCGTCTTCGAGCGCGCGCCAGCACATTTCCAGAAAGATGCGCTGCTGCGGATCGAGCAAGGCCGCCTCGCGCGGCGTGTAGTCGAAAAATTCCGCGTCGAAGCGATCGACGTCGCCGATGGGACCCGACACCGGTACGTAGGCGGAGGAACCCTGTCGGTCAGCGGCCGCCGCATTATCGCCCGCGGCGGGCAACCGGATCAGCCCGGTCCCGCCCGCTACAAGCATAGACCAGAATTCCGCCGGATCGGACGCTCCGGAAAAACGGCAGTCGATCCCGACAATAGCGATGTCCATCTACGCACCCGGTTCCACGGAAGAGGGCGTGTCCGTGAGCGCCGGTTTCGATTTTCATTGCCCCGGCGCCATGCAATAATTATGCGAGTGATTTAATAATGCAACCTGTGAGAAAGTGCTAATGTCGAGGGCCGGACGCATTGCCGCGCTGTCGCCGGAAAAGCGGGCGCTGCTGGCAACGCGGCTTGTCGAACGCGGCTATTCGCCGCGTTCCGCCACCGATGGTGCCGTCGACAACGTGCCGCTGTCCTCGGCCCAGCGCCGGATGTGGGCGCTCCATCAGCTCGATAGTTCAGGCCGGGCGCATCACGTCCCGGTTGTGCTGCAGCTCGCGGGGGCCCTCGATGCTGCAGCGCTTGCCGCCGCCCTACGCCATGTCGTCGATCGGCACGCCGTGCTGCGGCTGGTCATTGCCGAACGCGACGGCGAGATTGTGGCACGGCACCGCGCCGATGTTCCGGCTTTGGAGCCCATCGCCGCCGCAGCCACGTCGGAGGCCGCGGTCAATGCCTTCATCGAGCGGCCATTCGACCCAGCCACCGGTTTGATCAGAACCGGGCTCCTGACATGTGGGCCGCGCGAACATGTGCTCGCGCTGGTTTTTCATCATATCGTCTTCGACGGACGCTCGATTTCTGTGCTGCTCGACGAACTTGAGCGCGGCTATGCGGCGATTTGCAATGGCGAGGGCCCGGCTCTTCCGCCGCTTCGCTGGAGCTATGCCGATTTCGCCGATTGGGAAACGGCGATGCTCGCCGCGAATGAATTTGCGGCGTCACGTTCCGCCTGGTTACGCCGGCTTGACGGCGCGCCCAGCGCGGTTCGTTTTCCCGGCTCCGCGCCGGAGCGGCCGCCACAATCCGCCGCCACGATCGCGGCGAATTTCGGCACCGGCCGCGACGACTACGAGGTATTGCGACGCTTTGCGGCAGCGGAGCGCATGACGCCGTTCGCGGTTTTGCTGGCAGCCTTGGCGGCGCTGCTCGGCCGCTGGAGCCGGGTCGACGACGTAGTCATCGGTGTCGTGTCCGCGGCCGCGGTGCCGGCACGTTTCGACGGACTCATCGGCCTGTTCGTCAATCCATTGCCGATCCGATTGGAAGTTTCTCCCGCATCGACGCTGCGAACGCTCGCGTCGCAGGTCCGCGATCGTCTCGCCGAGGCGTTCGCGCATGGTCAATATCCATTCGAGCGGCTGGTCGCCGATCTCAAACAAGCCGGTCATCGGCAGCCGCTGTTTAACGTCGCGATGACAATGCAAGGCCAAGCGGACAAACCCGTTTCGCTTGGCGATCTCGCGGTGACGTCGCATCGGGGTGGCAGCAATCGCGAGGTCGCCGCCAAATTCGACCTGTCGCTGTCATTGATCGATAGTGGAGGCGAGATTGCCGGAACGCTCGAGGCGGATGCGCAGCTGTGGGCGCAGCCGCCGCTCGATCGCTTCACCGCTGCGTTCGAAGCGCTGCTCGCGACAGCGCTCGTCAATCCCGATCGCCGCCTCGATGAAATTCCGCTCGCACATCCGCAGCCGAGCTCGATCGGCGCCGACATCCAATCCGCAGCGGCAAGCTTCGCGGACCTGTTCGAGGTTGCCTGCGCGCGCGCACCGGATGGGCCGGCTCTGCTGTTCCAAGGCGGCACGACGGACTACGGCTCGCTCGATCGCGACGCCAACCGCTTGGCACATGCGTTACGCGCCGAGGGCGCCGGTCGCGGCTGCCACGTCGCCGTCTTCATCGATCGCGATCATGGTCCCGATCTGATCGTAGCGGTGCTCGCGATCCTCAAATCGGATGCGGCGTTCGTCGTGCTCGACCCGCGTCAGCCGACCGCGCGTCACGCTATGATTCTCGAAGACGCAGCGCCGGCTCTGGTGTTGACGGCCGGCGAAGCTCCGCCTTCGGGACCTTGGCGCGCGCTCGATTTGGCGGAACTCAGGCAACGCGCGTCAACCTTACCCGCAACGGCTCCGATCCGAAGCGTCAGTCCTGACGATGCCGCTTATTTGGTTTTCACCTCCGGTTCGACGGGACGGCCGAAAGGCGTCGTGGCGACGCATGGCGGTGTCGGCAATCTCGCGGCCGCGCAACGCGCGCAATTCGGCCTCGGTCCGCACGACCGCATTTTGCAGTTCTCCGCCGTCACGTTCGACGCCTTTGTCTGGGATATCGTCATGGGCTGGGGCGCCGGCGCCGCGCTCGTGCTTGGGACCGTGGATCAACTTGCCCCCGCCGACGGCCTTGCCGGGCTGCTTCGAGATTCCGCGGCCACCGCGCTGACCATCCCGCCGTCGGCGCTCGCGAGCTTGCCGCGGGAGGATTTGCCGGCCTTGCGATTGCTGGTGACGGCTGGCGAACCGTGTCCCGCCGCCCTCGTCGATCGCTGGTCGGTCGGTCGGCGGATGGTCAACGCCTATGGACCGACCGAAGCGACGATATGGGCCAGTCTCGGCGAGACAAGCTCCGGTCTTCAACCTTCAATTGGGCACGCGATCGCCGGCGGCACGTTGCACCTTCTCGACGACGGCATGTCACCGGTGCCGGTCGGTGCGGTCGGCGAAATCTGTATTGGCGGAAGCGGCGTCACCCGCGGCTATCTCAAGGCTCCGCATCTCACGGCGGCGGGTTTTGTCCCCGATCCGTTCGCAAACCGTCCGGGTGCGCGCCTCTACCGCAGCGGCGATCTCGGCTGCTGGCTCCCCGATGGCCGGTTGCGCTATCTCGGACGCCGCGACGATCAGATAAAAATTCGCGGCTTTCGGATCGAGCCCGGCGAGATTGCCCGCGCGCTTGAGCATCTGCCGATGATTGCGCGCGCCCATGTCGGGACCGTCGAGCGGCTAGCCGGAGGAACGGCCCTTGTTGCTTGGATTGAGCCGCGAAAGGACGAAAAGCTCGACTTGACCGAATTGCGCGCGGCGGTCGCGGACCGTCTGCCGTCTTATATGTGGCCGGCCTGTTACATACCGGTGCCGGCGTTTCCCGCGAATGCACACGGGAAAATTAATCCCAAGCTTTTGCCGCCACCCGATTGGGAAGCCTCGGAGGCGGCGGCGACCCCGCCCCAAGGACCAGTGGAGGCGATGCTCGCCCGCATCTGGGGCGAAGTGCTCGGCCGTGCGTCGATCGGACGGAACGACGACTTCTTCGCGCTCGGCGGTGACTCTATCCTTGCGGTTCAAGCTAATGCGCGGCTGCGGGCCGCCGGCTGGATCCTGAAACTCACGGATCTGTTTGCCGCGCCGGTGCTGAGCAATCTTGCCGCGCGCGTCACCGCAGCGCCGACCGTTGCGGAAACGTCCTCGAGCCGGGAGACCTGGCCGCTGACGCCAAGCCAAGCTGGGATGCTGTACCATCATCTGCGCGCGCCCGCGCTCGGTCTCTACGTTCAGCGCTTCGATCTTGTCATCACCGGGCCGCTCGATCCCACCGCATTTAAGGCCGCCTGGTCATGGCTTATCGACCGCCACGAAGTTTTGCGCACGCATGTGCGCTGGATCGACGGCGATCCGGTTCTCGCTTTTCTGGTGCAGGCGCCGCCGCATGTCGTCGAGGCCGACTGGTGCGGTCTCGAAACGGCCGCGCAGGACGAAGCCGCGCAGGCGGCGCTGGCGCCGCTCGATCCCGAACAAGCGCCGCTGATCAGGTTCATGCTGGCGCGCATCGCGCCGAACGCGTGGCGTTTCATTCTTGCCGTTCATCACCTGATCGCCGACGGCTGGAGTCTGTCGATCCTGTTCGACGAATGGCGCGACGCCTACCGCGCGATCCGGGAAGGCCGCCGCCCGGACGCGCCGCCCGCGCCGCAATATCGGGCGTATCTGCATTGGCTTGCCACGCGCGACCAGACTGCGGCGCGGCAATTCTGGTCCGACGCACTTGCGGGCGTAGAGCGGCCGAGCCGATTGGCCGCAGTCGAGGACGGCGGCGGCTCCGGTTGGTCGACGGTGAGTGCGGAACTCGATGAGGCGGCCACTGCGCGATTGTCGGCGCTCGTCGGCCGGCGCTCCATCACGCTCAATACGACGATCCAGGCGGCGTGGGCGCGCGTTGTGCAAATCTGGACGGGAGAATCGGACGTCATGTCCGGCATGGTGGTCGCTGGCCGGCCGGCCGAAATCGACCGCATTGAGCGCATGGTCGGGTTATTTGTTAATACGGTACCATGCCGCCTGATCGTCCCGAGGACCGGCAGCGTGCGCGGCTGGCTCGCTCAGATGCAGGAACGCCTGGCCGGCATTCAAGAGCATGGACATCTGCAGCTTGCGGAATTGCAACGCTCGATTGGGCTCGACGCCGATGCGCTGCCATTTGATGCTCTGGTTGCAGTCCAGAATTTTCCGGGCGAAACCGGACACGACGACGAACTGGAAATCGTTGCGAGGCCGGAGCCGGCGCGGACTGACTATCCGCTAACAGTGCTGGTTGAACCGGGACGCCGACTGCGTATCCGCATGGTGGCCGATCACCGCTACCTGAAGCCTGCGACCGCGCAGCGGCTTGCTGACGCGCTGGCGGTGGCGCTTCGCCGGTTGCCTGAAGTCATCAACCAGCCCATCGGGGCGTGGCCGATCATCGAGGATGCCGAAGCGGCCCGTGCCATCGCGGCCGCGACCGGTTTGCAAATGCCGCTCGACACGGCGCGAATGCTGCCCGATCTGATTGCTGAACTGGCCGAGCGCCATGGCGAACGACCGGCGCTTATTGCCGGAGAGGGGACCTGGACCTATGCGCGGTTACTGCGCGAGTCCGACCGGCTCGCGGCCTGGCTCGCGACGCGCGGCATCGGACCGGAATGCACGGTCGCGCTTCTCGCCGATCGTTCGCTCGGCTTGACCGCAGCCACGCTCGGCATCTGGCGTGCCGGGGCAGCGTTTCTGCCGCTCGGAACCGATCAGCCCATCGCACGGCTAAAGGCGATGGTGGCCCGCGTCGAGCCCGAACTTATCATCGCCGCTCGCCGCTATGCCGATCTTGCGCAAGCGCTGGGCGGCGCGGTGGCATGGATCGACGATCCACCCTGGACAAACCAGCCGCCGGTGGCGCCCGGCAAGCCCATACACCCCGCAAGCGCCGCCTATGTGATCTTCACGTCTGGATCGACCGGCGAGCCCAAGGGTGTCGTCACGTCGCATGTCAGCACCCTTAATCGCGTTCTCTGGGGTCAGCGCCACCGGCCGATCGGCTTAGGCGATCGCATGATGCAAAAAACGCCCTACACTTTTGACGTGTCCGTTTGGGAAATGTTCTGGCCTCTCCTCGCCGGTGCGACATCGGTTATCACACGTCCCGGCGGACATCTTGATGCCGACTATTTGGCCGCCCTCGCCGTGCGCCAGCAGGTGACGGTGATGCATTTCGTGCCGTCTATGCTGCGGCTGTTCTTGGAGGATCCGACACGGGGCGCCAGCCTTCGCAAATTGAAATACGTCATCTGCTCCGGCGAGGCGCTGCCAGGAACATTACGCGACACGATCCATTCCCTTAATGGCCCGGAATTGCTGAACTACTACGGCCCGACCGAAGCCGCGATGGAGGTCGGCCATTACGCGGCCATCCCAGGCGAGACGGATGTCGCTGTTCCGCTGGGGCGACCGATCGACAATGCGCTCCTCTATATCGTCGATCGCGACTTCAATCCGTGCCCGGTCGGCGTGGCGGGCGAGCTTTTGATCGGAGGCATCGCGCTGGCGCACGGCTACGTAGGGCGGCCTGATCTCACCGCCGAACGCTTCGTGCCGGATCCGTTTTCCTCGGCTCCTGGAGAACGGGTCTATCGCACCGGCGATCTCGCTCGCCGGCGCGGCGACGGTGTCATCGAGTTTCTCGGACGTCTCGACTGGCAGGTAAAGATTCGCGGCCAACGCATCGAGCCGGAGGAGATCGCCGCCGCCTTGAAGCGTCTGCCTGGCATCGGCGAAGCCGTGGTGCTCTATCAGGAAGAGACCAATGGTGATGCGCGGCTCATCGCCTATCTGGTCGGCAAGCCCGTGGACCCCGCCGAACTGCGGCGTCAGCTTGCCGCCGTGCTGCCCGACGCGATGATCCCCTCGGTGTTCACCTTCGTTGCGGCGCTGCCGATTGGACCGGCCGGCAAGCTCGATCGCGCCGCACTGCCAGCGCCCAGCGTACGCCCTGATGTCCGACGGCGACGCCCGCCTGGGACCGCGCTCGAATGGCTGCTTGCAGCTGAGTGGCGCTCCGTCCTTGGCCGCGACGACGTCCAGGCCGACGATCACTTTCTGATCGATCTTGGCGGCCATTCGCTCGATGCGCTGCGTCTGATCGGGCGTCTCGCGCGGCGCTGGCCGGAGACGATCAGCCTCGCCGATTTTTTGCGTGCTCCCACTATTGTGGGCGTCGCTAATCTTTTGCGCGAGCGAACGGCACCGGGCAGTTGCGTCGTGCCGCTGGTGCCGAGCGGCGAGGCGGCTCCGATCGTGTTTGTGCATCCGCTAATCGGCACGGTGCTATGCTTTGTTGAACTCGCCCGTATTCTCGCGGCCGACGCCCCACACGTCCGGGGGCCAGTCTGGGCGCTGGAGGCGCCCGGTTTTGATGGCCACACACCGGCGATCGACACGGTAGAACAGCTCGCCAGCCGACATCTGCAAGATCTGCGCATTCAACTTGGTGGCCGGCCGCCGGTGCTCGTCGGCTATTCGTTCGGCGGTCTTGTGGCCTTCGAATTGGCGCGCCAGCTCGCGGCACAGGGAACGCCCGCGGCGAATCTTGTCATTCTCGATACACCGGCGCCGTCCGCGGCTGGATCGGCTGGGCGTATTCCCGACGACCTCGATCTTCTGTTCGAAATCGTTCAGCTGCTCGAGCGCTATGACGGCCGGCCTCCGAGCATCACGCGCGAAGAACTGGTTGCCCTGCTGCCTTCGGTGCGGGCGAAGGCGGCGCGCGACGCGCTCGTCCGCGCGGACGTATTGGGCGGCGCGGTCGCTTCCCTCGATTTTGCCGCCATTGTCTCGGTCGTGCGCGCCCATCAGGTCGCCCGCGGCGCCTACCGGCCGCAGTGCTACGCGGGCGCCGCCACCGTCCTGCGCGCAGCGAGTCCGACCAAAGAAGATATTGCGGGGGTCGATCCGAGCTTGCTCGCGGACCCGGCCTTTGGCTGGAAGCGACTGATCAACGGACCGGTTCGCACGATCACGGTGCCGGGCGATCATGTCTCGTTGGTCGTGCCTCCGGCCGCCGCCGCGGTCGCCGCTGCGCTGGCGCAGATCGCGGGTGCGTCTGACCTCAATGCTTGATCAGATGTCTTACTGACCGCTCGGCGTGCGCAGACCGATCCAGGAGTCGCGCACCTGCTGATAGTGCACCATTGGATCGTAGAGCGGAACCGGCAACGCCAGAACTTGCGCCGACAATTTTCCGATCGCAGACAGCAGAGCGTAGGACGCAACAACCCGGTCGTGCTGAGCGATGATCAGATTTTGCCGCGCATTGACCAGCGCCTGCTCGGCGTTGAGGACATCTTGGGTCGTGCGCTGGCCGGCGATCGCCTCATTGCGGACGCCAGTCAGGGCCCGCTCGGAAGCGTCGTTCTGCCGGACGG
>Ga0182016_10001575_pt1 | contig 27749 bp, 18 predicted proteins | sample 712S2MmetaG_FD_120491 | JGI IMG/M metagenome (GOLD analysis project Ga0182016, IMG submission 120491) | Permafrost microbial communities from Stordalen Mire, Sweden - 712S2M metaG | ecosystem: Environmental > Terrestrial > Soil > Wetlands > Permafrost | place: Sweden: Stordalen | collected...
AGAATGGCATTGCTCCCTTTGATCGGCTTGTCGAGCAAGTGATGACACGACCGCCCTACAATGACGCTCGGCGCGTCTTCTGGATGGTGGACAACTGCTCGGCCCACCGTGGCGCCAAAGCCGCCGAGCGCCTACGGAACCTCTACCCCCGTCTGGTCCTCGTGCACGCTCCAGTACACGCCAGTTGGCTCAACCAGATCGAAATCTATTTTTCCATTATCCAGCGGAAGGTCCTGACGCCCAACGATCTTACCGATCTCAACGGCCTTGCCGAGCGCCTTCTCGACCTTCAATACTACTGGGAGAACACTGCTCGGCCGTTCGAATGGAAGTTCACCCGCCAGGATCTTGCCAAGCTCCTCGACAAGCTCACCACCCCGTGCTGACCGCTCCCCCAAAAAAACGTTAGCGAACTTCTGAAGTGACCGACTACGCTAGCCTAATGAGGTTTCGCAGGGAAGGGTTGCGCCTGGCGGTCTCGATGCCGCCCAGGTAGGTGCGGTGTATTCCCGATTCCTCGGCAAGGCGTTCCTGCGACCACCCCCTCGCCGCACGGATAGCCGGAATTCGAACGGCCAAATCCCGAACAATCTTGTCTTCGAACGTAAGCGTCCGACGAACCCCCGCGTGCGGCGAAAGATGTGAGCGCCCCACCGCGTCACCTCGCTGCTTCCCCTTTTAGTTAGGGTTCTTCTTCGTTATTCACAGAGGCGGGCGTACGTTGCCGGCCGAGAAGGAGCGGTGAATATACGCACGCGGGTCATAGCGCAGGAAGAGGATCTCCGCCTCCCGACCGGCAGGCGTTGGGAAGTTCTGGCCGGCATTCCCCAGTTGCTGTGGATGCAATTCGCGGTGTGCGGCGGGTCTCTAGACCCGCCTGGTGAGCCATACCTGCCGCTATGGTACTGCTGCGACGATTGTTGTGGGGCAGGTTGACAACGTTGTCAATCTGCAGGCCGATTGTCACTGGCCTTTTCCCCGGGTTTGTGGTTTGCCGCCATGCACGCTAGGCACTCGGGGGTGCCCTCTGGGCCCAGCACTGGGCCCGACGGCCTCCCAGGCCGCCCGCTTGCGGCTATCCCTAGATGTGCTACAGTCGTTCGATCCCATGGCCTCCCCTGGCGCCGCCGCTCCCGCCGCACGCACCTCGCTGCTCCCCGTTTTGGGACTCTTCTTCGGCATCGCGGTAACTATCGGAGCCACGCTCGGCGTGGGCATTCTGCGCCAGCCGGGACCGGTGGCCTCCTACCTTCGCGCGCCCTGGCTGATCATGCTGATGTGGCTCGTCGGAGCGATTTACTCGGCCTGCGGCGCTTCCAACGTTTCCGAACTGGCCACTATGATTCCGCGGGCCGGTGGCTTCTATGTTTACGCCCGCGAAGCCATGGGCGACTATGCCGGCTTCGCCGTCGGCTGGTCCGATTTCCTGGCGAACGTGGCCCCTGCCTCCTACGGAGCCATGGCCGCGGTCGAGTTTCTCCAGCGCCTGGTTCCCGCGGTCGCGCCATTCGCCGTCTTACTGGCCACCGGCGCCATCCTGGCGTTCGCCGTCATGCAATGGTTTGGCGTTCGCCTCAGCGCGCGCGTGCAACAAGCCGCATCCGCCATCGCCGCCATCGCCCTGCTCGGCCTGGTGGTGGCCTGCTTTATGGTGCATGCGCCAGCCAGCGCCGGGCCCGCTTCACCCCCGCCCGCCGGGAGCTTTCTGGCGATGATGGTGCTGGCGATTCAGTCGATCGCGGTGACCTACGATGGCTGGTACGAGCCCATCTATTTCGCGGAAGAAACCCGCCACGCCACCCGCCAGCTCCCGCGCGCCATGTTTGGCGGACTGGCACTGGTGGCGGGTATTTATCTGCTCCTCAACGCAGCCTTCCTGCGCGCCCTCGGACCCGCGGGCCTGGCCGCTTCGAAATTCGCCGCCGCCGACGCCGCCAGGCTGATCTTCGGACGCGCCAGCGAGATTGTCATTTCGGTTGTCGGCGTGGTCATCTTACTGACGCTGCTCCACAGCGTGCTGATGAGTTCCACCCGCATCCTGTTCGCCCTCAGCCGCGACGGGCTGCTCTGGCGGCGCACAGCGTCGGTCGCGGAGAACGGCACACCCCGTCCCGCGCTGGCCCTGGCTACACTCGTCGCGGTCGGGCTGGTGCTCAGCGGCACCGTGGATCGATTGATCGCCCTGGCCGGATTTTTCTATGTCTCCAACTACTGTTGGGCCTATGTTTCCCTCATCGTGCTGCGCCGCACCCAGCCCGCCGCCGCGCGGCCGTTCCGCGTTTTCGCCTACCCCGCGCTGACGCTCCTCACGCTCGCCGGCAGCCTCGCGTTCCTGGTGGGAGCCGTGGTCAGCGACCGGCGCAACAGCCTCTATGCTCTGCTGCTGTTGATGGCCAGTTTCCCGGTACGATCGCTGTTTCGCGCGCGCCGCAAAGACGAGCCGCTAAGATAGGTTCAATGCCGCTCACCGCGATCACCCGCGCCGTCAGCCCGTCCCTGAACGATTGCCAACTGGCGTTTGTGGAACGCCAGCCCATCGATATCGCCAAAGCCATCGCGCAGCACGACCAATACGAAGCCTGCCTGGCATCGCTGGGAATCGCCGTGGTTTCCCTCCCGCCCCTCGCGGACCACCCGGACGCGGTCTTTGTCGAGGATCCGGCCATCGTACTGGATGAGGTCGCCATCATGACCCGCATGGGCGCGGACTCCCGGCGCGGCGAATCGGCGAGCCTGGCCGAAGCCATCGCGTGCTTCCGTCCGCTGAGCTGGATCGCCGCGCCGGGAACGCTCGAGGGTGGCGACGTGGTGCGCATCGGCTCCACGCTTTTCGTCGGGCGATCGGCGCGCAGCAACGATGCGGGCATTGCGCAGTTGGCCCGCGAACTGGCGCCTTTCGGATATGCCGTCGAAGGAGTGGAAATGCGAGGTTGCTTGCACCTCAAGTCGGCTTGCACCTACCTGGGACGGGACACCGTCCTGGCGAATCGCGGCTGGGCGGACCTCGCGCCGTTCGCCAATGTGCGGGTGATCGATGTGGCGCCGGGCGAGCCCGCGGCGGCGGATGTCCTGGCGATCGGCGACACCGTGATCGTTCCTGCATCCTTCCCGGAAACCGCGCATACGCTGGATCGCGCCGGCTGGCGTGTGCTCGCAATCGACGTCTCCGAATTGCAGAAAGCCGAGGCGGGAGTCACCTGCATGAGTCTGATCTTCAACGCGTAAAGCGGGGCAGGCTCTCAGCCTGCAGCGCTCGCCGTACCCACCTCCGCTCCTAGTGGAGTGCGTCGCGCAGATCGACGATTATGTGCACACTGTGGGGCGGGCTATTCAGCCCGCGGACCCGCTCTCTAGCGGGTCCAGCCGCCTGAAAAGGCGGCTGCGGCCAGGATTGGCCGCCCCACACGGGCGTCTGAATACTCTCCGGGATCTCGGACACACTACACTGGGAGCGACAGCAGATTCCTGTAGTGGGCATCCCTGGCGTCACCAACACTCATCCGCCCGCCGACTTCCACGTCCCTTTTTGCGGCCCTCAATCCTGGCGGGACTTCCACCATGGGGTGAGACAATGCCGACAGTGCCGCGGCTTACTCGTGGCGGAGGGCCACTAGCGGGTCCACACGGGTGGCGCGGCGCGCCGGAATGTAGCAGGCGGCCAGCGCCACCAGCATGAGCAGCAAGGTCACCGCGATGAGGGTGATGGGGTCGCCGGGTTTCACATCGTACAGCATGGTGCCCAGCAAGCGCGTGACAACCAGAGATGCCGCAATGCCGATGGCTATGCCCACGGCGGCCAACGCCACGCCGTGACGCACCACGCGCCGCAGGACCTGTCCGGTTGGCGCGCCCAGCGCCACGCGAATACCGATTTCGCGGGTCCCGCGCGTGACCTCGTGGGCCAGCAGGCCATAAAGACCGATCGCCGCCAACAGCAGCGCCGCTAAGCCGAAAAGGCTGGAGAGGCGCGCCATCAAGCGCTCCTGGAAAAGCATCGCCTCGATCTGCTGGGCTTGCGTCTTGATATTGACCACCGGTATATCTTTACCGGCCCGGCGCACGATCTCGCGCACTTCCGGCGCCACCGCCAACGGGTCGCGCGCGGTGCGCAATTCGAATGAGCCGCCCGATGCGCTAGGAACATACGTGGTGGGTTCAATCGCGCGCCGCAGGTCATCGTACTTGGTATCGCGCACCACGCCCACTATCTGCCAGCCGGCGCGCGGGGAAGAATCCGGCTCGCCGTTGACACCGGGGATATAGGCGCCAAAGGGCTGGCCCAGCGGGTTTACTTTCGGGAAATAAGCGCGCACAAACGCTTCGTTGACAATGGCCGGTACGACGATCCGTTCCCGACCCTTCGGATCTCCGTCGGCTTTGGCCGCCAGCTCGTAATCTTCGGGCTTGAACTTCCGGCCCCGCTGAACTGGAATTTTCATCGTCTCGAAGAATTGCGGACCGATGGAGAGGATGTCGGTCTGAACGGAGGCTTTGGGAGGCGTGCCGGGCAAATGGAAGTCCGTGCTGGAAAGGCTTCCGCTCAGCAATATGGAATCGGAGTAGCTGGCCGAGAACACGCCGGGGATGGCGTTGAAGCGGGCGCGCAGGTCGCGGTAAAAGCTGGCCAGGCGTTCGTGCTTCAAGTGCGTCAAGGTGGCGTCCACGTCGAAGGTCAACAGGTTATCGGTGGCGAAGCCGGGATCGAGATTCCGCAGATTCTGCAGGGTGTGCACCACCAGGCCGGCGCCCACCAGTACCACCACCGTGAGTGCCACCTGAGTCACCACCAGGATATTGCCCAGGCGAAAGCGGCCCTGGCGCGCGTTCAGAGCGGCGGCGCCGTCTTTGAGGGCCGGGGTCAGATCGATGCGCATGGAGCGAAGCGCGGGAGCGAGTCCGAATAGGATCCCGGTAACGAGCGCGGCGGCGAGCGTGAAGCCGAGCACGCGCAAGTCCAGGTCGGCGGAGAATCGAAACGGCCGGCCGGTGTTATTCGCGGCAAAATCGATCAACGCGCGGGCGCCCCAATAGGCCAGCAGGATGCCTAAGGCGGCACCGAGGGTGGAAAGCGTGACGCTCTCGGTGAGCAATTGACGCACGAGCCGGGCACGCGCCGCGCCCAGTGCGAGCCGCACGGCGATTTCTTTCCGCCGCGCCGCGGCGCGCGCCAGCAGCAGACCGGCGACGTTGGCACAGCCGATCAGCAGCACGATGCCCACCGCGATCATCAACGCGTAAAGCAAGGTGGAGAGCCGCTCGCGCAGGCCCGTCAGTCCGGTCTGCGCCGGTACCAGGGTAATTGCGGGCGCGTCCGCGGCACTCGCCAAGGGTTTTTCGGCGTGCATCAGATGGTTGAGGAACAGAGCGGTGAGCTGGCTTTGCGCAGCTCCCACCGAAATGCCCGGCTTCAAGCGGCCCGCGGCCACAATCCAAAATGAGCCCGCATCTTCCTGGCGCGGCGACCAGGCATAGCGCTGCTGCAGGTTCCGGCTCTGGACCAACGGCACCGAGAGATCGCGCACGTTGCCTGGCGTAAGGTAAGCGAACGGTTCTTCGGCGACGCCCACAATGGTGAACGGCAGCCCGTTCAGATCCAGCGTCTTTCCGATAATCGACCGGTCGCTCGCGAACTCGCGTTTCCAATAGCCATACTGCAACACGGTCACGGGCGCGGCGCCCGGCGCATCGTCGGCCGGGACGAACACGCGTCCCGCTGCAGCGCCCACGCCGAGGGCTTGAAAATAGTCTCCCGAGACGTACTGCCCGTAGGCCTGGTGTACGGCGACATTCCCGCTCACCGTAATCGAACCGGCGCCCGCGAATTCGGCCAGGCTGGAGAATGGGCCATGCTGGCGCACCTCTTCGAGGAACGGCTTCGACAGCGAGCAGTTGTGAGGATTGGCGGCCCCGCTGCGGTTGTCGCAGTCTCCATAGGAACTGAAACTGTGGCTCTTGAGCTTGCCGCGGGCGCTCCATTTGAGCAGCATCAGGTGCTCCGGATCGCGCACCGGCAGCGACTTGAACATGACCGCGTTGATGATACTGAAGATGGCCGTGTTCGCGCCGATGCAGAGGGCCAGCGTCAGGACAGCGACGGTGGTGAAGCCGGGATTCTTCGCCAGCACGCGCAGGCCGTACAGCACGTCGCCGCTCCAGCCGGCCAGTAAGGTGAGCCGGCCGCGTTCGCGCAGAGCTCGGTCTTCGGCGTTATGTTGCCAGATCGTCATAGCTGATTCCTTTCCTCGCTGCGTTTCCTCCAACTCATGGGCTAGCGCGGCCCAATCGCTGACGTGCCGGCGCGCGATCTCGGCAGCCCGCTCCTCGCTTGCGCCCAGCCGCAGCGCTTCGGTGTACGCGTCTTCCAACTGACGGGCCACTTCCTCGACAATTTCCGCTTCGCGCTCGGGACGAAAGCCCCGCAGGCGCAGGTTGCAGCGGACATATTCGGTCCAATCAGGCATGGCTCGGCCGCACGATCTGGTTGATGGTGGCCACAAATTCGTCCCAGGCGCTACGCTGGGCCTTCAGAAATTTGCGGCCCGCGGGCGTCAGGCGGTAACAACGGCGGCGGCGCTCGCCCGCCTTTTCGAGCCAGCGGCCGGCGATCAGGCCGCGGTCTTCCAGGCGGAACAGGATGGGATAGAGCGATCCGATGCGAAAGCGGATCTGGCCTTTGGATCGCTCCTCGATGAGTTTGCCGAGGTCGTAGCCGTGGCGCGGGCGGGCTTCCAGCAGCGTGAGAACCAGCAGTTCGGCGCTGCCCTTGCTCAGGTCGCGATTGAACATCATACTTTAGGGAATTATACTTCTGTGACGTATATGAAGGCAAGATATTTTTGAGGCTCGCATAATAAAGTGACACGAAGAACTTGGGTCTTGTGGGGCGGGCAATTCTGTCCTGGGGTCCCCTCTGGGGACGGCTTTCAGCCGGCTCTGGCCGCCTCAAAAGCCGGCTGCGGGCAAGATTGCCCGCCCTCCAACCATGAATTCACCACGGATAGGGATCCCCCGCATGTGTCACCCGTATGTTGTGATCGTTGAAGACCACAGGGGCTCCCAACACAGGCACTTTCGGCATGTGACAACTGACGCAGTTCTTATCCGCCTTGGGACAGGTTTTCCCGGACACCGCATGACATGACAGACAAGCCTGGTCGTAATGCGCGTCCTCGCGAACCACTTCCACGTGCGGATCGTGGCAAGCCGTGCAGCGTATGCGCTTGTCGTCTCCCAGGAAGCACTTGCTGAGGGCCAACCGGTACGGCTGAAACCGGACATTCTTCTGGCCAAACAGACGCTGCCGGACCACGGTCTCCCAGGTGTGATGACACTCGCCGCAAAAGCTCGACATCTCTTCGGCCGCCATCTCTCCCAGTTTCCGCGGGGCCGGCGCCGGCTTACCCCCGGCCATGGCTTGCATGTGCGCATCTGCGCCCGCATGACAATGCTCGCAGTTCACGCCCGGCTGCATCGAAGCCAGCGTTAGCTTGGCGCCACTCACGGCGCCGGTAGCGTGACAACCGAAACAATCCGCGATTTCCTGCTCCGACGTCTGCCGGCCCATGGCTTCGGTCAGGTTATGAGGCTTGATCCTGTCGTCTCCCATGGTGATCCCCAGCCCCTCGATCTCTGCGTAGTAAGTCACTAAGCTCTCATAGAAGCGGCCCTGGTACTCCAGTACGAATGTCAGGTTGCGAACGCCGAATGCATAGCGAATCGGCAGAGTCAGCGCGCCGGAGCCGTCACTTACCGTATATGTGCTTACTCCGTTCTTGCGGTCGATCTGGTAGCGGTATCCATTCGCTTCCAGCATCAGTTTGGGGTGCGCTTCCAGGGATTCCTGATTCGGCGGCAGCTCGAGGCCGATCCCCATGGAGGTATGCGGCTGCGACTGTGCTTGCGCGCGATGGCAGGTCGCGCACGTCGTTTGCGCAGGGCGCGGCGCCGCGCCGTGGGCGGCGCTCGCCAGGGCCACACACGCTGCCGCGGCAAGCCATAACTGCCTCGCTGGGCGAGACCCGGCAGTCATCTATTCTCCGCGTGCACAGCCTGTTCGCGTCTTTGGATATCCTTCGCGATCTCCATGGAAACGAGCCGCTCCCGGCGCGCGTCCTGGTAGCGGCCCGCCCTGGAGTACGCGCTTGCCAGGGCTATGTGGTACTCGATCGACGCCGGGTCCAAGCGCTCGGCGGCCTCCAGACTGGCGATCGCCGGCGGCAGATCTCCCGTTCCCATCAGCACCTCGCCATACACATACTCCGCCAGCGGGTCCGACGGCCGTTGGGTGGCCGCTTTCCTGGCGTATGGCAACGCGCCGGAGAGGTCTTTGGCGTTCATCAGCAGCAATGCCAGCAGAGCGCCCGCATCCGCATTGTCGGGGTTCACGTCCAACTCGCGCCGGAATTCCGCCATGGCCTCTTCGGGACGCGTGTAACTCAAGTAAGTGCCATATAAGTAGTGTACGCCGGGCACAGTGGGGTACTGGGCAACTAACTCCCGAAAACCAGACTCCGCCTTATCGTTCTCGCCAAGCATCCAGAAACGTTCGGCGGCGCCCGCTTTCAGCACAGCCGGCTGGCGCTCCGCGGTCACCTCATTGGGCAGCAACGGCTGGTGGAGAGCGTTCAGTCCAAGGCCCGCGAGCAGCATCGGCTGGTCCGCTCCGGCGCGCGTAAACTGTTGCAGCTCCCGCTTGGCCCGATCAAAGAAGCCCGCTTTGGAGAGCAGCAGCCCATAGTGAAAGCGGACGCCGGCTTCAACTTCCGGGGCCAGATCCTTACCGGCGAGCCCTTGCCGCAAGTGGTCCAGCGCCAGATCGTACTTGCCTGTCTCGAATTCGCACAGACCCAGCAAAGACCATGCCAGCGGCCGCTGGTCATCCAGTCTGACAAACTCGTCTAAGGCGTTTTCCCCGTCGGCGTACTGGTGCGCCGCATAGGAAAGCGTCCCCAGGAACCACCAGCCCTCGGCCCACGACCCACGCAGTTGCACGGCTTGCCTGTAGAGCCCGATGGCTTCCGGGATGCGATTGGCACGGCGCGCCGCAGCCGCGTCGGCCGCCAGTTCGTCGAAAGTAGCCGCCTGCGCGGCGATGGGCACGATTGCCCATAACACGGCAGTTACAGCCAGACGCACCTGGTTTTGTAACATCTTATTCCCTCACGGTCAGGCGGCCTGAGACTTACGCAGACGCACGGCGGGCATTCACGGCGGCGCCGACGATGGCCAGATCGTGACTGCTCGAAATGATTTCAAACAGGCTCCCCTGCAACGGGGTCATCTTGACCATCTCGTGAATGTACTGCCCGATCAGTCCCAAGTCGACATAATGCGCGTTGGGGCCCATGATGAAGAACTTCCCCGGCCCATCCAGATGAATGCTGCTGGCCGAAGCGGCCGCCAGCGCGCGGTGCCAGCGCTTTACGAAGGTGGCGCATCGCGCGTCGCCTTCATGCGCCGCCGCGAATACCTCCTCCGGCTCCATGTCGAGAAAACGCAGGCGCATGGCGCGATGCCCCATGATGCCTTCGAGGTGCCCTACGCCGCCACAGCCGCAAAAATGCTCCTTGGGGTCGAGAGAAACCACCATGTGGCCGCCCTCCCACACGCCTTCCATTTGCGGGTAGCGTCCGAAGCCCACGCCGTCACCCAGGTACCAGATGCGAATCAGCTTTTCCAGGTGGCCTCGGGTGGCCGCCACACCCGCGGCGATGGCATCGGCATCGTTCAGGATCAGCACGGAGGCGTGCAACCCGCCGCGGCCGAGCACGCCGCACAAAGCCGCCGCGAAGGGGAAGCCCTTGATCTGTTGCAGGTTGGGGGACTCCTCGACGACGCCGCTGCGAATGACACCTGGGAAACCCACCCCCACGCTGTCGATCTGTCTGCCATTCGCGGAAATCAAGACTTGCTGCCCGATTAGTTCGGCGATCTCGTCGCCGGTCATGGTCCTGAGTGCGTCGGGATCTTCGACTCCTTCCGGATAGACCCGGATCGGGCCGGTGAGCGCATCGTCTTGCACCACTCCTACCGCGACTTGCCTGGTCGCCAGGACGCCGATTGTTTGCCCCATTGTCAGTTCTCCACTCCACAAAACCTACAGACGCGTCAGTTTGTTCAGGCCGTTGAACGCGGCGGCCTTGTAACATTCGGCCAGCGTCGGATAATTGAAGACCGTATCCACGAAATACTCGATGGTTCCTTTCAGGATCATCACGGCCTGGCCAATGTGCAGCAACTCGGAGGCGCCTTCGCCGATGATATGCACCCCCAGTATTTCCTTGGTCTCCCGGTTAAAGATCAGCTTCAAGCGGCCGGTAGTGTCCCCTCGGATCTGCCCGCGCGCGATCTCGCGATAATAGGCTACGCCCACTTCGTAGGGAACGTCCTCGTCGGTCAACTGCTCTTCGGTCTTGCCGATGAACGAGATCTCGGGAATGGTGTAAATGCCGTAAGGATACGTGGCCGGGTTGGAATGCACCGGTATCCCGAGGGCGGTGGCGGCGGCGATGCGGCCCTGTTCCATCGAAACGGAGGCGAGGCTGGGGAACCCGATCACGTCGCCCGCCGCGTAGATGTGCGGCTGCTTGGTTTGGAAGGAGGGGCTGACCGGAATGCGTCCGCGGCTATCGGCTTCCAGGCCGGCCGCGGGCAGGTCCAGCTCCTCCACGTTGCCCTGGCGGCCGACGGCATAGAGCAGCGCGTCGCCGGAGACTTTCTTCTTGCTCATCAGGTTGGCGACCACGCCGGTGGGCGTATCTTCCACGCTATCCACTTCTTCGTTGAGGCGCATGGTGACGCGGTTATCGCGCAGATGGTAGGAAAGCGCCTCGACGATTTCGGCGTCGGCGAACTCCAGCAGGCGCGGCCTTTTTTCCACCAGGATGACGCGCACTCCAAGGGCGGCGAACATGCAGGTGTATTCCACGCCGATCACGCCGCCGCCCACCACAATTAAGATTTTAGGCACTTCCGCCATCTGCAGGATCTGGTCGCTATTGAGGATGGTGCGGCCGTTCAAGGGCACCTTGGGCGATACCGACGGCTTGGTCCCGGTGCCAATGATGATGATGGCGGCTTCGTAATCGGAAACGCCGCGGCTGTTCTCCACGCGGATGTGGGTGGGGTCCACGAATCGCGCGGTGCCGTAGATCACCTCGATGCCATTGCGGGAAAGCTGCGCCTGGGTGATATCGGTTTCGGTCTTGATCACGTGCTGCACGCGGAACCCCAGGTCCCCCATGGTGATCTTTTCTTTGACGCGGTAGTTGACGCCGTAGATGCCCTGATACTCGAATCCGGAGAGGTGCAGCACGGCCTCGCGCATGGTCTTGCTGGGGATGGTGCCGGAGTTGATGCAGGTGCCGCCGACCACTTCGCGCCTTTCGATCAAGGCGACGCGCTTCCCGGACTTGGCGCCCTGTATGGCCGCGCGCTGTCCGGCGGGGCCGGAACCGATGACGATCAGATCGTATTGTTGCATAGCGGGTCTGGGTGCTCAACCATCTTAGCGCGGCTGGGCGGGTTGCGGTCACCAAGGCGGGTCTGGAGACCCGCCGCAGGCGTGGACGCCCGCCCTACACCAGAGGTTTGACTTCCCCCCCCAGGCCCTGATACCCCTTCTTCATCCTCTCTTCGAGCTTCGCCCATACGGCCGGATCACAGCCCTTCCATTCGGCGACGGCGGTGTTGCCAAGATACGGCAGATCGGCGATACCTACCTTACTCGAGTAGAAACCGTTCAGGGTCAGATCCCGGAACCTGGTGAAGAAGGCAGCCCAGCGGTGGTCGTCTGGCGCGGCGCGCTCCGGCCACGCAATGCGATCGAGAATCTGCTTCTGCTGGTCCAGGCCCGCGCCGGCAAAGGGCTTTTGGAACAGCCGCGACGATTCGTGGTCCAGCCAGGCAAGGCCGCCGAGTATCTGGGCCTGCAGGTCGTCGTTGCCGTCCTGTTGCTTGCGGAAGTCCAGCCAGTCGTCGATGAATTCCGGGACGCCCGCCTGGGTGGCGCTGCCGCTGCGCTCGTCGGCGGGCACGATCAGGTCACAAAGCACGCGCACGGTGTGCCAGTCACGGTCGTCGAATATTTTGCGCTGGTATGCGGCTTCGTGCGTTGCGTGTGTTTGTGCCAGACCCGTGCCGGCCGTGGCCGCGGCCAGCGCGGGCACCGAGCCGATGATCTGGAACAGGTCGCGACGGCTGACTCCCGGTTTCTCTGTCATAAATTCCTCTTCTTCACCTGCTCTGCGATGTGCTCCGAAGTGCGCCACCCTAACGCGGTAATCGTCAGGGTCGGATTTTTGTCGGCGTTGCTCACAAAAGGCGCAGCATCGGTGACAAACAGGTTCTTACAGTCCCATGCCTGGCAGTTTGAGTTGAGCACGGAGGTCTTGGGGTCGTCACCCATGCGGGCGGCGCCCACCTCGTGGATAATGGAGCCGCCGCGCGCGATTCCCCAATTGTTTTCCGCCGTAGCGCTGGTGAAGTACTTGCCGCCAGCGGCGGTGATGATCTCCTTGAAAGTATCCTGCATATGTTTCGCCTGCAGGATTTCGTCCTGGCTCCATTTGAAATGGAAACGCAGCACGGGGATGCCCCACTGGTCCACCGCGTCCGGATCGAGGTCGCAGTAGCTGTCGGCATTGGGGATCATTTCGCCGCGCCCGGTGAAGCCGACCTGGGCGCCGTACACCTTGCGCAGGTTGCGCTTCAGTTCAACGCCATAACCGCCGCCCAGGATGCGCTCGGAACCGTCGAAATCGCCGGCGCCCGGCAGACCGCGCCCGCCGCCGAACTCGATGTGATAGCCGCGTGCGAAGGGCATCCTGCCGGCCTTCTGGTCCTTATAATGCCACCAGGGCATGTACATGTGCATGCCGCCGACGCCGTCTTCATTCCGCGGCGGCAGATCCTCCAGGATAGGCAAATAGCCGTCTACGTCCGATCCCACGGTATCCATGAGGTACTTCCCGACAAGTCCGCTGGAGTTGGCCAGGCCGTTGGGGAACAGGCCGCTCTTGGAATTGAGCAGGATGCGCGCGGTTTCGCAGCAACTCGCGGCCAGCACCACAACCCTGGCGTTGACGGTGACTTCGCTGCGGGTCTTCTTGTCGATGTAGGAGACGCCGCGCGCCAGGCCATCGGGACCGGCCACGACTTCGCGCACCATGGCGCCGGTGCGCACCTCCAGGTTGCCGGTCTTGATCGCCGGGAAGATGTGCACGCCGGGAGAATTGAAGTTGGCGTTGACGCCGCAGGCGCGCCCGCACTGCGCGCAGTAGTGACAGGCGGCCCGCCCGTGGATGGAACGCGTGAGAATCGCCAGGCGCGACGGGATGCACGGAACGTTCACCTTGTCGCAGGCCAGCTTCACCAGCCGTTCGTAGCCGCGCGGCGCGGGCGCGGGGAGAAACTTGCCGTCGGGTGTATTCTCGATGCCCTCCTGGCTGCCGAATACGCCGATCAACTCTTCGGCTTTGTCGTAGTAGGGCGCGAGTTCTTCGTAAGTGATGGGCCAGTCGAAGCCCCGGCCATCGCGGCTGTAAGGTTTGAAATCGTAGGGGCCCATGCGCAGCGAGATGCGGCCGTAATGGTTGGTGCGGCCGCCCAGCATGCGCGCGCGCCACCACATCCAGTCGGTGCCGGAGGCGTTGGTATAGGGTTCGCCCGGCACGTGCCAGCCCCCCAGGAGCGTGGCATCGAAGTAGCCGAATGGCTTTTCCCTGGTGCCGGCCGCGCGATGGGGCGCGTTGTACGGCCATTTGAACATGTCGGATTGCTTGGTGCCGTCATACCAGCCGCCGGCCTCCAGCATGCAGACTTTGGCGCCGGCCAGCGATAGAACGTGCGCGGCCACGCCTCCGCCGGCCCCGGAGCCGACCACTATCACGTCGTATGTTTTGGGTGTTGCCTTCGCCTGCGCCATTCCGACTATTTTACGCCTGTGGCGCGGGCTTCGGCGGCCGCAAGTGGAGAGGCCGATTGACAATCGGCCTGCAGGTTGGCAACGTTGGCAACCTGCCCCACAAAGGCATTGCAACTAATAGCGGTATTCGGCCTTAAGGACCTCGTCTTCCATGGAGTGCTTCAGGGTGAACCCGAGTTTTTCGCAGATGCGCGCCACATCCCGGTTATCGGGCAGGATGTCGGCTTTCAAGGCACTGAGTTTCTCGTCTGTGCCCACGGTTACCAGGCGCCCGAGCAACTCCTTGCCCAGCCCGCGGCCGTGGAACTGGTCGCTGACCAGCACGGCCACTTCGGCGTCGTTGGTGCCCAGAACGCGCGTCAGGCGGGAGACTCCCAGGATCTCGTTCTCGCCGGTGGCGGGGTTGCGGCGCTCGGCGACCAGGGCCATTTCGCGGTTGTAGTCGATGAAGCAGATGCGCGTCAGCCGCTCGTGCGCCACGCGCTGCGAGAGATTCATCAAGTGGAAGTAGCGCAGGTAGACGCTACGCTCGGAGAGGGTCGCATGGAACTTGACCAACATGGGCTCGTCCTCCGGGCGGATCGGCCGGATAACGACGTCGGTCCCGTCCTTCATGGTCCAGGTATAAACGTAGCGGTTGGGATACGGCCGGATGGCGGGCCGGGGCAGTTGCTCCTGGGTGACCTCCGGTCCGTGCACCACGATGCGCGCGTCCAGCGCCACCAGGCGGTCCGGCGTTGCCAGCAGCGGGTTGATGTCGATCTCCTTGATCCAGGGCTGCTCGACTACCAGGCGGCTGAAGCGCACCATCACCTGCTCCAGTTCCGCCAGGTTCACCGGCTTGCGCCCGCGCACGCCCTGCAACGCCTTGTAGATCTTGGTCTGCTCCATCATGCGGCGCGCCAGCGTGGTATTGAGCGGAGGAAGGCTCAGCGCGCGGTCTTTGAAGACCTCCACTAACTGGCCGCCGGTGCCGAACAGCAGCACCGGTCCGAACTGAGCGTCCAGGCTGCTGCCGATAATCAGCTCATACCCGTCGCCACTCTTGATCATGGGCTGCACGGTGACGCCCTGGAAATGCTCCGCACCCACTTTTTCGGTCACCGACGTCTGGATGCGGCGCCAGGCCCGCTCCACAGCCTCGCGGTCGGCGAGATTCAATTGCACGCCGCCCACATCGGTCTTGTGCGTAATGGTTTCGGAGAACAGTTTGAGTACCACCGGATAGCCGATGCGCCCGGCCTGTTCGACGGCTTCCTCCAAGGTGCGCGCGACCACGGTGCGCACGGTCGGAATGTAATAAGCGTCCAGCACCTGCTTGGACTCGGTCTCGGTGAGAATAGTCCGGCCGGCGGCCCGCGCGTTTTGGATGATCTCGCCGGTGAGCGCCTTGTTGGGCGCGGTGTCAGCCGAGTCCTCCGGCAGCGACGGTGTTTCGTAGAGGCCCTTCAGGTTGTACGCCCACCGCCACATATAAGTGAAGGCCCGCACCGCGGTATCCGGGAACTGGAAGGTGGGAATCTTGGCCTGGTTCAGGATGGCGATGCCGGCAGCGACTTCCGCCCCGCCCATCCAGCTCGCCAGAATCGGTTTGCCGTCCAGCTTGGCGTAGGGTTTGAGGTGCTCGGCGGTCTGAGTGGGATCGGTCATGGACTGCGGCGTGAGCACCACCAGCAGGCCGTCGCTATTGGGATCCTTGGCTGCGATCTCGACGGCCTTGGCGTAGCGCTCCGGACTGGCGTCGCCGATCACATCGATGGGATTGTTGTGGCTCCAGGTAGCTGGGAGGACCTGGTTCAGCGCCTCCATGGCTTCGGGCGACAGCTCGGTAAGCTCGCCCTTGGCGGCGATCAGCGCGTCGGTGGCCAGCACGCCGGGACCGCCGGCATTGGTCAGAATCGTCAGGCGCGGACCCTTGGGACTGGGCTGCTTGCCGAGCACTTCCGCCATGTAAAACAGGTCGGCGATGCTGTTCACGCGCAACACGCCGCTGCGCCGGAAGGCCGCTTCCAGCACTTCGTCGCTGCCGGCCAGCGAGCCCGTATGCGAAGCCGCAGCCTTGGCGGCCGCTTCGCTGCGCCCGGCCTTGATGACGATGATGGGTTTGTTGAGCGCCACTTCGCGCGCGGCGGAGAGGAAACCGCGGGCGTCGCCGATGCTTTCCATGTAGATGACGATGCTGCGCGTGCGCGGGTCGTTGCCCAGGTAATAGATCAGGTCGCCCCAGCCCACGTCGAGCATGGAGCCGATGGAGACAAAGGCGCTAAAGCCCACCAGTTCACGCAGGCTCCAATCCAGGACGGCGGTACACAGCGCGCCACTCTGGCTGAGGAAGCCCACGTTGCCGGGGCGCGCGATGCCCGCGGCGAAGGTCGCATTAAGCCCCGTGAGCGGGCTCATCACGCCCAGGCAGTTGGGGCCGATGATGCGCATGTTGGCGCGGCGCGCCTCGAGCAGGACCTGGCGCTCCAGTTCTTTTCCCTCCGCGCCGATCTCCTTGAAGCCCGCCGAGATCACGATGGCGGCTTTGACGCCTTCCTCGCCGCAGTCGTGGATGATGCCGGGTACGCTGGCCGCGGGCGTCACGATTACGGCGAGATCCACCTGCTCGGGCACCTCCGAGATATGTTTGTAGGCCTTGACGCCTAGCACGCTCGGCCGCTTGGGGTTGATGGGGAAGACCGTGCCGCCGAACGGGTTGCTGACCAGGTTCCAAAGAATAGTGCGTCCTACGGTGTTGGCGGTCTCAGTAGCGCCGATGACCGCGACGGTCTTGGGAGCGAAGAATACATCGAGGGGCTGCGTGCCTTCTTTAATGGCTTTACGGGCTGGTTTGCTGACTAACATAAATCCCTTATTTAATTGGTTATTTATTGGCCGGCGTTCGAGGGGAAGGCGGCCTGGTTGAGGGCGGCCACCACGTCCAGGCTCGAAATGCCGTACTTGCGCGCCACGGTTTCGATATCGCAGTCGTCACAACTGGAACGGAAACCCAACGACTCGAAGACCGGAATGGTTTCCGGATGCGACTGTTTCACGTCGCGGACGATCATGTCACGGCGGATCAATTCATCGAATCGAAACATTGCGATATCCTGGCGCGCCCTTTCCGGGTGGCTTGCGCCCCCTTACTTAAAAGTGTAGCAGGAGTATCGGGCCGAAATATCAAAAAGTAGGGCAGGCTCGCGGCTCGGCAATAGTTGCATTGATTTCGCAATCTTTACCGAGCCGCGCACGTTACCGAGCCGCGACCGTCAGGGAGCGGTTTCTGTCAATCATCCGCTATCCGGCCTGTTTCCAAATGGATGGCTGCTGGATGCCGGGCTCTTGGTGGCGGCGTCGCCGCGGTTCAAGGCGGAGGCCCCGGCGCCCGCGGCGGCCGGTTTCCGCGACAGGGGCCGCCGGGACTTGGACCTGTGCGAGCGCGGAGCACACGTCTTCAGTGGCGCCACATACGCACGGCAGGACATCATTTTCGAAATATCCAGCGCAAGGCGCGGGCTGGCCGGCGAAGCAAAACGATTTGTGGACGACCGGCGTTGGAAATGGGAGCGTTTTCATGATGTCCTCCATTCGGGCGTCAACAGAGCACGCGGTGGGCCAAACCGAGCCGCGCGCGTTAGCAAGCGGACGTTGCCCAAAAAAAAAGCCCCACCGCACAACATCGTGCGGTGGGGCTCGGCCAGGGCGATCGCCGGTTAGCGGGCGCTCAAGGCAGGAACGATGACGGCAGCCAATGGTTGGCCGCCACCCTCCGATGTGAGTTCACGCTCCAGCTTGGAAGGGGAAACGCGGCCGCTCACCGCGTCGGTCTTGACCTCGGCCAGGAAGTAACGGTCGGCGATCTTGTGGAACACGACGACGTTCTTGTCCTGGGTGCCCCGATATCCGCTGGCGGCGCTGGCCGCGAGCACCATGACGGCCTTGCGCGTTTCGGCATTCCGGATGGTCATCACGTCGTGGGTCGCGGAAGACGTGGATAGGGTATAATCACCGGCCGGCAGCGTGGTGTTCTGCACGGTGAATTGGAACGGGATCGTGGCAGTCGCCTTGGTTTGTGCGGAGAGCCCGCTGGCTCCCAACAGCGCAACCGCGCCGACGCTCAGCATGATGGTTTTTAACGTTGTCATTTTCTTTTCTCCTCTGCTCTCCTCCAATGGCTTCTGGTGGATCACGTCGCGTATAAAAGCATGCGCTGTGCCAAACTGGAACGCGCGCGTAATTGGCGCAAGTGGCTGATAATCCAGCGCGGGGGACGCGCGCGCGGCTGGCGGGACTGGAACCTCCAGGTGAATCCGCTAACCAAAAGGTGAGAGACTCAACGGGGCAACTTCATCAGCCACACGGACCCGCTGGTCTCCCGGTGCGAAAAGACCAGTCCGGGACCGCGAACCATCCAGTCATCGTCGGCTGTAAGCGTCACGTCGGAGCCCGGCACGAACTTGATTTCCCGAGGCTCGTTGAAGCTGGCCTTCTGAGGATCGAAGCGGGCCGCCATGAGTTTCGATCCCTCAAAGAAGTAAAAGAAGTTGCTCACGGGGGAAACGCGCCAAGTGTCGCTCTCGCTGCCGTCGGGTAATGGGATCTTTATCCACTCCCGTTGCGGTACCGGTTCTGCCCTGTAGGGGACTACATAGCGGCGGCTGAACGACCACGATCCCGGCGCAGCCAGCTCTATCTGGACCCATCCCGAGTCCTGACCAAATAGGCGACCGACGAAAACAGACTCGGTCGGGTGTTCCAACCAGGGCCTATCTTTGCCGGAGGACACTTCCAGAAGCCGAACAGTGAGCTTTGCCTTAGAGTTGAGCTTGGCCTCGGGGCAATAGAACAGGAATCGCCCGTCGGGAGAAAACCCTTCAGCCGCGCCACACGCCTTGCAGACGACGCGCGCCCCTGCCGAATCGGTGCCGGCGTCGCCCACGCGGATCGAATACGAATCCCCTTCCGCGACGGAATACGCAACCTGGCGACCGTCGGGCGAGATGGATAGGCCCGTCCCCACAGTCTCGGTGCTCACAAGAGTCCGCTTTCCGCTATCCAGATGCACTGCGTAGACAAGCAGAGTAGTGTTCATAAACACTTCGTAGTAAGCGCTGCCGGGATCGCCCCATAAATCGCGGACAAAATTCTTATAGGATCCGCCCTGGGTGAGCGGCCGGACGGCGCCAGTGGGTTGGCCGGTGGCAGCAGAGAGGGGAATCAGATGAAGGTTGGAGGACCCGCTGCCGACTTCGAGCGCCACAGTGCCCGTGGCACTAATGCTGACGGGCCCTTCGGGCTGCGTTCCAAACGTGAGCTGGCGCGGAACTCCCTGTACGCGCCACGAGCCCGGCGATAGGCGGATCTCCCAGGTGTTACGCCGCCCGGCTGGTCCACCCAGAAACAGCGCGCGGTCGCCAGTCACCAGGCCTGGTCTTGATATAGTCAATCCCGCCGCACGCAACGCGTCGCCGACTCCCGTGGCAACCGGGTTGCTTCCATCCACCGGAAATATAAACCAGTCCGAGTCTGCGGTGTCTCTGGCCTCCGGCTTCATTGACATCAGGCAGAGGAGATAGCGATTGTCGGGTGTCCACGCGGCGCCACCCCAGTCCTTCATGTGCGCCCAGGCCGGTAATTCCCGCGGCTGGCCGCCGCTGGAGGAGATCGTCATCAAGCGCGTGCGATTTTGGTTGCTCTCGAAGTAAGCGATCTGGCGCCCGTCCGGAGAAAGCTCTGGGCCCCAGCCCTGGATCAACACATGCGGATCTCCACCTAAGGCAGGGATCACTTCGAGCACGCGCTTGGAGTAGTCCGCCGAGGTGGCGCCGTAGAGGATCCGCTTACCGTCAGGGAAGAATGCCGGACTGAAGAATGCCGGACTGTTCACCTGTTCTCCGGAGTGAGTCAACTGGATCGGGTCCCCGCCGCCCACCTGTTGCAGCCACAACTCTCTCTTGCCGGAGCGGTCCGAAACGTAGGCGACGAATTCGCCATCGGGCGAGATAGCCGGTTGGTTGTAAATGTGCCCGTCATCGGGCGACACTCGCACCAGCTCCGGGCCTTTCGACTGACTTCCGCGGAGGTTGAGGTAAGTCCAGGTGAAGGCGGCCGCGGCGAGCAACACGCCGGCGGTCGCCACGGCCGGCCACAGCCAGCGGCGGGCTCCAGCGTCAACGGCCGCGGCGGGCCGGGCCAGCTTCCCCGATTCGGATTCGTCGCGCAATTCCTCGAGTGCCAGCTTCACATCGGCCATGTTTTGGCTGCGCCTATTCACTTCCTTGCGCAGGCACCGCGAGATCACCCGCTCCAGCTCCGGCGGGGTGGTGGCGGAGATTTCCGTGACCGGCGGTGGGTCCTTCTCCACGATGGCGGCCAGCGTGGACGCTCGCGACTCGCCGCGGAACGCGCGCTGTCCTGTGATCATCTCGTAGAGCACCGCGCCGAATGAGAAGATATCGCTGCGCTCGTCCACCGGCTTGCCTTCGGCCTGCTCCGGCGACATGTAGGGAACGCTGCCGAAGACAACCCCTTCTTCGCTGACGGGCTGGTCCACAGCCAGGGTGCAGGTGGTTTCGTCCGCACCGGCGGTGGTGGCGGCGGGCGCCGAGAGCTTCGCCAGGCCGAAGTCCAGCACCTTGACGCGGCCGTGCGCATCCACCATGATGTTGGCGGGCTTCAGATCGCGGTGTACGATGCCGGCGGCGTGCGCGGCGGTGAGCGCGCCGGCCACTTGCGCGGCGATGCGCAGCGCATCGGTGAGCCGCATGCCCTTGCGCGGGATCAGCTCGTTCAGCGCCTTGCCATCCACCAGCTCCATGACAATAAAGGTCCGCCCGTCCTGCTCGCCGATTTCGTGGATGGTGATGATGTTGGGATGGTTCAGCGCGGAAGCGGCTTTGGCCTCCTGGACGAAACGGGCCCGGCGGTTGGAATCGGCGTGGCGTGCTTCTGGCAGAACCTTGATGGCGACGAAACGGTCCAGGCGCTTGTCGCGGGCCTTGTAGACCTGGCCCATGCCGCCCTCGCCGATCTTTTCCACCAGGGAAAAATGTCCCAGCTCGCCGCCGTCCATATTCGCCCTATTCTAAATCAGCAAGGCGAGGGGAGGGTCCGGAGACCCGCCGCACGGTCCAACTAGCGAGCCGAACCGCCCGAAAGGAAAGCTATCGCATAACTCGGATTCAGGCTAGAATGTATGACAAGCACCATGGAAGGGAAAACTGTCGGCCACTTCAAAGTGATCGAGAAGATCGGCAGCGGAGGTATGGGAATCGTCTATAAGGCGCAAGACCTTACCCTCGATCGCATTGTGGCACTGAAGTCGCTTCCCCCGGGAGCGGTCGATGACAGAGAGGCCATTGCGCGGCTCATTCAGGAAGCCAGAACCGCCTCTATTCTCGATCACCCGAACATTTGTACCATTCACGAGATTTCACAGACACCCGAAGGGCAAGTGTTCATCGCCATGGCCTTTTACGAAGGCGAGACTCTCTCCCAAAAACTAAGACGCGGCCCGCTGCCGCTACCCGAGGCGGCAGGGATTGCGATGGACGTGGCCCTGGGTCTGGCCAAGGCGCACCGGCACGGCGTGATACACCGCGATATCAAGCCCGGCAACATCATCGTGACTACCGATGGCGTGGTGAAGATTCTGGACTTCGGAGTTGCGAAGCTCGCTTCCATGACTTCAACGCGCACGGGAACGGTGGGAACAGTCGCTTACATGTCGCCGGAGCAGTTACAAGGGGGACCCGTCGATCAACGCACCGACATTTGGGCCTGGGGAATGGTACTGTTCGAGATGCTCATCGGCCGGGCGCCATTTCGGGCCGAAAAACGGCGCGCGCTAATGCGCGCAATCTTATCCGAGCAACTCGAACTGACTGCGTTCCTCGAAAGCGCCGTGCCTTCCGGCCTGGTGCAAGTGCTTTCAAAAGCCCTGCAGAAGGACCCCGCCGAGCGCTACTTGCGGATCGACGAGGCGCTGGCTGAATTGAAGCGATCCTGCCCGCCAGGGACCGATTTACAAGGCCCTCCGAAACTGGTTGCGGGCGAGCGGGCCGTCCCGTCCATTGCCGTCCTTCCATTCCGCAGTCTGAGCGCCGACCCGGAGCATGCGTACTTCAGCCATGGTCTGACCGAGGAATTAACCGGCGCGCTGGCCCGGCTCGATGGTTTGCAGGTGGCGGCGCCAACTTCCGTCATCGCGCTTAAGGATGTGCAAAGGCGGGCGGAAACTGCCGCGAGGCTGGGGGTGGGGCTGGTGCTGGAAGGCAGCGTCCGAACGTACGGCAGCAAGATGCGCATTCATGTGCAGTTGATCAATGTTGCCGAAGAGCGCGTGCTATGGTCGGAGCGTTTCGATCGGGATGTCACCGACATCTTCGCGGTCCAGGAGGAGATCGCCGCCCAGGTGGTCGGCATATTGAAGGTCCGTCTTACCGGCAAGGCGACTCCGCCTCTGGTAAAGCGGTACACGCAGAATCTGCGCGCCTACAATTTATACCTCAAAGGCCGCTATCAGTGGAATCGTGCAAGCCCCGACGCTTTATTCAAGGCCGTGGAAACTCTGGGGCAGGCAACCGCCGCGGACCCGGGCTACGTTTTGCCGTTCTGCGGCCTGGCTGAGTGTTACCTGGTGATGGGCGAGAGGGCTTTGCTGCCCCCGGCCGAGGCATGGCGCAGAGCGAGAGAGGCCAGTGATCGCGCGCTTGAGTTGGATCCCACGCACTCAGACGCGCACGGATGCCTGGGGGCGGTGCTGGCCGTCAACGATTTTAATTGGGCGGCCGCGGAACGGGAATTCCGGCAGGGCCTGGAACTGAACCCCGAGTCGGCGCTAAACCACCACTGGTACGCGATCGGCCTGCTGACCCCGCAAGGCCGGCTCGACGAGGCGCTGGCCGAAATCACCCGCGCCATCGAGTGCGAGCCGCTTTCCCTGATTTACAACAGCACCCTGGCATGGATTTACTACTTGTCGCGGCAATTCGAGCTGGCGGCCGAACAGTGCGCGAAGACGCTGGAGATGGACCCCCATCACCCCGATTGTTTGTGGTGCCTGGGAGCCACCTGCCGTGAACTCGGGCGACCGCAGGAAGCTATGGCGGCGCTCAAGAAACTGGAGGAAATCGGCGGAGGGCTTCCCCTCGTATATGGCTCCCTGGGGCACAGCTACGCCACGGCCGGCAATACAGCGGAGGCCGAAAGAATGCTGCGCGCGGTACAGGACGCCGGCCGTAGAAACTACTCCTCTCCGATTTGCGAGTCGTGGATACACGCCAATCTGCCGGGACATGAAGGTGCCGCGCTCGATTGCCTTGAAAAAGCCTATGCGGACCGCGATTTTCTCATTCGGTACATCCACATAAGCCCGTCGCTGGCGCCGCTCTATAACCATTCGCGATTCCACGCGCTGGTGCACGGCATGGGCCTCGACGATTCCGCTACTGAGTCGATGGAGAGGACCGGGGCTCTTTCATCGAGCTGCCTGGGCCGGGATGCGGCTGCCGGCGGAGCGGTGTGAGTGGCGTTCGAGAAATTTGAGAAACTTCGGAAAGACATCCTTGTCGCTATTCTTGCCCATAAAGGGATCCTGGTGGCCGTAGCCGGGAAGGTCCTCATATTCGTTCCGGTTACCCGGCTTCAGTTCATTGAGCCTCTGGAAAGTGACCGCATTCGAGTCCAGAAACTCTCTGTTGTGGTCGCCCGACACGAATAGTACGGGCGTATCGATTTCCTGCGCGTGCTCGAGATATTCGTCGGGCAATAGATCGTATCGCGAATCGTTGGGGTACATCTTTACCGCCGCCCCCTTCCTCACCATCTTCCGAATATGGATGTAGTAATTCATATTCACGGCGCCGAACAAGTCGCCAGCGCGGTGATGAGTGACTTCGTCCATGTTCTCGTGCACCCAGGGCGCAGGATTGCCGGAACCCCACATGAAACTTAAGATATGACACGCGGCAACGTTGCACTCTCTGTGCCAAAGTGAGAGCCACATGGCAAGCCATCTACCGAAGGAGCGCAGTGGAAAATGGGCCCAGCGCGGGCTGAGATTCATCGATCCGGGGAACAGCTTGGGCGCGAACCACAGCTTCCATTTGGACCATGTGGGTACCCGTGGCGTCAGAGAGACGCTGTTGGAGATCACGCTGGCGATTCCGTCGATGCGTTTCGCGTACAGGCTCATCATGAAGGTCAGCGAGCCTACGCAATGACAGATGACATGGATACGCGCCTCGGGTCCAACGATCTGACGGATTTTCGAGAATGCGGCAGGCATATCATAGAGCGCGATATCGTCCATCGTAAACTTTGCGGGGAAGAGGTCATAGCTGTAACGCATGCTGCCGCGCCAATCGAACGACCACACATCGGTGAATCCATTATCCAGTAAGTAGTTGACGATGTTGTTGTGTTCCGGCATGATGAACATATCGGTGGATGTGGTAAGCCCGTGCAGGAGTACCACGACATCATTGCAGGGAGCCCGCTGGAACCTGAGGATGCTCAAGCCCAGATGGTCCCCGGTCGTTATATAGTGAGTCGAAATCGCGGCATTGTCAACGCCGCTCAGCGTGAACAACGGGATGTGTCTCTGGTTCCCGTGGCAGCGAACCGTCCCCCGCATTGGTTTGTAAACATCCCACAAGGTACTCAGGAAGAACCTGCCGAATTTCGCGACCGCCTCAACCTCCTCGGTGAAGGACCCTCCTTCGCCGCGAAATGTGGTCAGCTCCTCCATGAAGTCCAGCGGATGGATGTGAAGGATGCCGGCAGCCTTGGGTTGTTGCGTTTTTTCCTGCGCAGCGTCGATGTGAGATTCGAAAATCCTGGTGAAAAGCGTCGTACTGTCGCGCCAGACATTGAGGATTCCATCCTGGCCGATCCTTTTCACCCCACTGAGGGTGTACGGGGCGCCGTTCCCATCGCGAAAGAACAGCCGATAACGGATTTCGCGGCTGTTCCCCGCCGTGCCGACAAGGCAGTCGAACTCGCCTTTTTCGACTTGAAGCTCGCCCCCCAGGGCATCGTATTTCACGTACCCTCCGACGGGCCCGCGATGTTGCGGGTCGGTCAGAAAGAAGTCGATATCCTCGGTGTGAATCTTGAGATGGACCCTCAGCGCCTGGCCGCTCAGCTCACCAAGTTCACAATCTGATTCGCCGAGCTTTACGAGTCCTTTCATCACTTCTTCAAACTCAACCGTCGTTGGCATGCTGGCTCCTATTTCGGTCCCTGTCTAAGGCCGTGCCTGTGCGATAATTCCGTCGGCGACCCGGTCGGCGAACGCCGCGATTGTCAGCGAAGGGTTTGGTCCCACGGGTCCCGGCATGGCGGATCCATCCGCGACATACAAACCGGGATAGCCAAATACTTCTCCCCATTCGTTAACGACCCCGTCCTGCGGGTTCCGGGCCATGGGGCAGCCACCGAGCGGGTGGGCGGTCAATACTTTTTGGAAGTCAAATCGCCAAAGCGGATTCTCCACGTATTTCGCCCCGATGGTTTCGGCGATCTTCCCAAGCTCCCGAGCCACTCTCTGGTGATACCGCCTGGAAGGCACAACGGTCCAGTCGCAATCGAGGAAGCCATCTTTGAGACTAAACTTGCCACTCGGGACATCCCGGCCCATCACCAGCACGGGCATGGCATGACTGGATCTCCGGCAGCTTCCCAGTAACTTAGCGAACCGGTATCCCAGATCCGGCTTACGGGCAAGGCGCAGTTTAGTTAACAACGTGTACCAGAGAAAACGAAACGCCCTGCGGATTAATCCGAGCACTCCGGAGAGTTCAACCATCCAACTCAGGAGGTATGGGTTGCCTCCGTCCTCCACATAAAAGCCTCGGCCTACCTCGCCGTCTCCGTCCAGCGAGTCCGGATAGCGTATGGCAGTCGTGATGACGGGGCCAAACTCAGGCCGCAACTTGTTCTTGGCATCCAAGAAAAATGCAAGGTCGTCTCCATTGGTGCTGAATCTGCTTCCCAGCGCGGGGCTCAGGTTGGGAAAGTTGGATTGGTTGCTCATTAACAAAAAGGTGGTTCCCATGGTGCCGGCCGCAAGGATAAGGCGGTCGCACGATATGGTTATCCTTTTGCGAGCCAGTTTTTGCCGCTTGTCGAGGTGTTTTCCCGCAAGGCTATCCGCATCGTGCGCCATGAATGTGACATGGTAGCCTTTGCCGTCGCGCCGCGGGGCAAACGTCTCCACTTGCGACAGCGGCCGTATCTCGGCGCCGTGCCGCCTGGCTTCGCTTAGATAGTTGAAATCGAGAGTATTCTTGCTGCCGTAGTTACAGCCGATGTCGCACTCACCGCAAAGCCGGCAAGTGGACCGGGGCATTCCGTGAAGATTTGGATAGGGTTCCCAGATCGGTCCGCCAACGACGGGCGGGTTAACAGCGTCGTCGGGGTGCGCAGGGTCCGCGACGGGCATTGTCCGGAAGCTGACGGCAAGGTTTAGCGGGACAGGTTCGTGGCCCAGGCATCTCGCCGCGCGTTCGATCTCGATGGTTTTGTTGGTCTGAGCGTATGGGTCGCGGTGCAGCGGATACCGCTGCACGTTCATCATCTTCTCGACTCGCTCGTAGTGCGGTACGAGTTGGGAGTACTGAATCGGCCAGGACGCATCGAACCATCTCGCATCCTTTCTGATGAGGACATTGGCGTATATCAGCGATCCACCGCCTAAGCCACTGGCCACCAGACCGGCGGAGCCCTTGAACGACCAGACATTGTTCAATCCATACAGGCCATTGCTGGGATCCCAAAAGTTGTTTCGTAAGTCAACGGGGGAGCGGGGAAATGAATTCGGGGGATACGCCTTGCCGCGCTCGAGCAGACAGACGCGGAGACCGGCTTGCGCAAGCCTGTAGGCCAGGACGGATCCTCCGAATCCCGATCCTACTATCACGGCATCGTATTCTTGGCCCTCGAGCATGTGAAAGAACCTCCGATCTGAGAGAGCATACCACCGCAAGGATTGAGTCACAACAAAAAAAAGGCTCCACCGCACAAAATCGTGCGGTGGAGCTTTGCCAGGGCGACCGCCGGTTAGCGGGCGCTCAGGGCGGGAACGATGACGGCAGCCATCGGTTGGCCGCCACCCTCCGAGGTGAGTTCACGCTCCAATTTGGACGGGGAAAGGTGGCCGCACACCGCGTCGGTCTTGACCTCAGCCAGGAAGTAACGGTCGGCGATCTTGTGGAACACGACGACGTTCTTGTCCTGGGTGCCCCGATATCCGCTGCCGGCGCTGGCCGCGAGCACCATGACGGCCTTGCGGGTTTCGGCATTCCGGATGGTCATCACGTCGTGGGTCGCGGAAGTCGTGGATAGGGTGTAGTCACCGGCCGGCAGCGTGGTGTTCTGCACGGTGAATTGGAACGGGATCGTGGCAGTCGCTCTGGTTTGTGCGGAGAGCCCGCTGGCTCCCAACAGCGCAAGCGCGCCGACGCTCAGCATGATGGTCTTTAACGTTTTCATTTTCTTGTCTCCTCTGCTCTCCTCCAGTAGCTTCTGGTGGATCACGTCGCATGGAGAAGCACACGCTCTGCCAAACCCGGAAAGGTTAAACGGGTTTGGGCAAGTCGCTGATAATCCGAGCGATTGCGGAGCCGGCGGCGAGCGCACGCCGCCCGCATCCGGCTGCCGGAGTGAACCTCCAGGTGAATCCTGTAACCAAAAGGTGAACAATAGAGGATGTGATGAACCCCCGACTGCTCGTAATCACCGGTCCGGACCAAGGCGTCAGCCATCCGATCGCCATGGATTCGTTTGCTATCGGACGCAATCCGTGGAACCAGCTCTCACTCACAGACTCGTCGGTTTC